>Ga0233380_1000040_pt1 | contig 95051 bp, 87 predicted proteins | sample ElkDunMinimDraft_9_FD_191541 | JGI IMG/M metagenome (GOLD analysis project Ga0233380, IMG submission 191541) | Fecal eukaryotic communites from dung pellets of Tule Elk in California, USA - Elk Dung F36 | ecosystem: Host-associated > Mammals > Digestive system > Large intestine > Fecal | place... | reverse complement strand
CAACTAGCTAATCCTACGCATGCCCATCCCTTACCGGCCGAGGCCTTTGGCGGAACTCCGATGCCGGAGCTCCGCAACATGGGGTATTAATCCGGGTTTCCCCGGGCTATCCCCCAGTAAGGGGCAGGTTGCATACGCGTTACGCACCCGTGCGCCACTCTCTCCCCCCCGAAAGGGGAATACCGTCCGACTTGCATGTATTAGGCCTGCCGCTAGCGTTCATCCTGAGCCAGGATCAAACTCTCCATTGTAAGGTTGTTTTTAATGGCCTTAAACCATTCTTGTTCCGTTTCAGAACACATAAGCTGATGCTTATGCTTGTTTCGTCGTATTGTCTTACAGTACTTCAATGAACTTTTTCTCTGCGCTCCAGGGACATTTTCCCAAGTTAGAGAGACTTGTTTTCGATTCGTTTATCGAATTTGAGAGTGCAAATATCAGAAGAATTTTCTTACCAACAAACAAAATTTTTAAAAGATTTTTAATTTTTTTGTTTTGATAAATTCTGAAAACAATCTCAAATTTCAACTCTTTGCCGGACCTTCTGTCCGAGCCTGCCCGAATGGGAATGCAAACATAGAACTCATTTTCAGATTAACCAAACAGCGGTTATAAATTTTTCTGGAGAATTCTATAAACACCTGTTATTAAGACAGATTCTTTTCAATATTATTTTTCCTCTTGTACAACGGCACGGTACTGCAGGGCTCTCCGTACATAATCGACCTGGCATTCCCCTTCAAAATCTTTACAATTTCACCATAGGCAAACAAAGGAACCGGCAATTTACTGCACCCTTTAACCACCACAGGCTTGTCCTTATATTGTATAGGATCAATAAAAGCCAAGGATTTCTGAAAAAGATATCGCTCCAACGTTTCCAAATCACCCATAACTACTTCCTCCGCCACGCCCTCAAGATAGGTGATGGCCAACATATAGGCCCAGGTAGGAACAATAGCATCTACGCTGCAAAAAACGCCGACATACTTTCCCCTATATTGCTCCCAGTCGGTATCCTTTAAGGCAGCCCGATAGTCTTGTTCCTTTATTACCAACTCTTGAAACAAATAATCTTTAAGATCAAAGCCCAATCGGTCGCCGGACAGGTAATACTCCTCCAGGTCTACGGTCACAATAGGACTGTTCGCTACACGGTTTATAATTTCATTCATGACAATAACATCTTTTTGGATTTTAACACCCGGAACTCTTTAAGATAATTGGGTTCGAAATAAGCGACATCCTCAAACTGCTCCATTTTATACCTTAACACTGCCAATTCACCTACGGTACTTGCAGAATTGAAAAAAGGAGCGAAAACGGCATTTTTGTGATGGATCACCTGCCCCACTTTTTCGTTCGCATCACCCAAAAAGAATACCTTGCCGGCCATGAGATAGGTATCAAATGAGTTATCGTCGACAATAAGCGGTGCCAAACCTACCAGTTCCTGCATTTGGCTGTCCAGGACTTTACAATACACTTCCATTCTGCGGGCATCAATCATCGGTACCAAGATATCGGTAGCACCGACAAAAGGCAAAGCCCTCCTAGCCAAAGCATCCAAAGTATCCACCCCTATCAAGGGAATATCCAGCGCGTAAGCCAACCCCTTGGCCGTTGAAACTCCGATTCTCAAGCCGGTATAAGAGCCCGGTCCCTTAGAGACCGCCACTGCATCCAGTTCATCCTTATCTACGCCAAGCTGCCGTAGCAAGGCCTCGATAACGGGCATCAGCTTTTGACCATGAACATTGTCCTGAAACAGTTCAATGATCCCTACCAATGCCCCGCTGTGCTCATGGAGTGCAACAGAACAAACTGAAGTAGCCGTCTCTATTGAAAGGATTAATCCCATAATATTCTTTATCCGTTAATTGATGGGCGGTTTTGATACGGTCGTCCCTTATCCATTGCGTTTCTTATCAGGCTTCAGCATGGAAGCAAACTGTTCCCCATCATTGAGCACCTGAATGGATTTGTTAATTTCGATGTCTTCGTCGAGGGAAGTTTCAACCATCCCCTGCTCATAATAATAGCGGGAAACAATTTCATCCTTCAAGGCCTCCTTTATTTCCTCTTTAAACGTAATCAAATCCTGCTCCTTACTATGGCTTACGCTCTTCTTCAGGGAAGCAATTTCATTCTTGATATCCTCGAAATATTTTTCCTTTTCTGAAAACTTTACCAGATCCTCTATCGCCTTTTCCACCTGTGTCGTATAGTCATATTCCTTATCCCCCAGCCAGTGCACAAAATCCTGATACAATTCATCTGAAATCTTAAATTGTCTAGGGGAGACTATTGTATCATGCTTGAGGAAAAATTCGTTGGCATATTCAAATATGAGACTTCTGGCCACCAGGCTATACGTTATAGGGGCATAAGCCTTTGATTCCACTTTCTCATCTGGCTCTATCCCCGCTCCGTCAAGTACAATTCTGCCATTGCTGGTTTTAAATTCCTTCCTTAGAGAATCCGGAATTGTCCTGGCGTTGCCCTCTTCGTCACGGTCGCTGTAATCTATGGCCTGAATACATCTCCCACTAGGGATATAATATTTGGCCGTGGTCACCTTCACCTGGGAATTATAAGAAAGGGGGATGGTACTTTGAACAAGACCTTTTCCAAAGGTTTTTCTTCCGATCAATACCGCCCTATCATAATCCTGTAGAGCTCCGGCGACAATCTCTGCGGCAGAAGCACTTCTTTCGTTGATCAATACCACCAAAGGAATGTCTTTATCTAAAGGAGAACGCTCAGTTTTATAAACAGAATTGACACTCTGGAGCTTCCCTATTGTACGAACCACTTCCCTACCCTTGGGAATAAACAAGTTCACGATTTCCACGGCTTCCTTCAAAACTCCTCCCGGATTGTCCCTTACATCCAAAATCAGCTTCTGTGCCCCTTCAGCTTTTAAGGCAATCAACGCCTGCCTTACATCCGAGGACGCATTGGTGGTAAAATCCGTAAGTTTAATATACCCTGTGTTTTCATTGACCATACCATAATAAGGCACGTTACTAATAACAATCTTCTTTCTAGTCAAGTCCATCCTGAGGGTATCCTCGCCCCGCTTCACCGTCACCTGCACAGGGGTATTGGCCGGCCCCTTCAAGAGCTTGGATATCTCGGCCGTTTCTTCCTCCACCACTACTGTCGAGTCGATTTTCAATATTTGATCGCCGATCCTGAGGCCACCTACTTGGGCTGGGAAGCCCTTGTAAGGCATAAGGATCATATTAGTGCCTGTTCTGTTGCCGATCAAAGCCCCCACTCCCCCATATTCTCCGGTGGTCATCATCCTGAAGTCATCAGAATTTTCCTCGGGAATATATTCGGTATAGGGATCCAACTCTTCCAGCATCGCGTTTATCCCGACCGATACCAGTTCATCCGGGTCAATCTCGTCTACGTAATAAGAATCCAGCTCCCTCACCAAAGAGGCAAAAATATCCAGGTTCTTGGCAATGGAAAAAAGCTTGTCGTTTTTGGGATTAAAAGAAAAAAGCAAAGTCCCTACGACAAACAAGGAAATTATCACGCCAATAATTCTATATTTTCTATTTATCATTTTGTTCAATATGGGATGAATGATTGAGGGTTTCTATTTTTTTCAGGATCCTCTGAACCTTGTTCTGAATGGTTTGAAAATCTTCCAGTTCCGATGATACGTAAATAAAAGCTATCCGGTTTTTGCCTTCTGGGGAGGCGATGAGGGTTTTGTTCAGGCGATAAGCCTCCTTGATTCTCCTTTTGATGTAATTCCGGTGAACCGCCTTTTTAACCTTCCTCTTAGAAACAGAAAAAAGCACCTGATTAGTTTCAGCATGCTGCCCATCCAAAGCCAAGTGAAGGACTTTGAATGGGTATAAAAAAAAAGAGGAACCTTTATCAAAAAGCTCCTTTATAGACTTTTTAGAATGTAGCCTTTCATTTTTTTGAAGTCTATAATCCATAAGTGTTTTTTTTAACGTACTAAAAATACGCAAAAACGCACAATGAATTATTTCTTCACAGTCTTTTCCGAAGAAACGGATATTTTTTTCCTTCCTTTTGCTCTTCTTGCTCTCAATACCCTTCTACCATTAGGTGTAGACATTCTTTCCCTGAAGCCATGCTTGTTTCTTCTTTTTCTACGGGAAGGTTGAAATGTTCTTTTCATGATTATGTAATGCTTTATTTTCTAACTTAATGCTGAACTTTGTTGCACCCTATGGGTTCTCCCTAAAAGGATTGCAAAGATAGGGAGGTTTTTTTTATTTACAAACCAGTACATTACATTTGTTTAAGGACAAAGTATTAATTCTATGCACTACCTGATCTCCAGAAAAAACATCCCTTCCCAATACATTGACCTAGAACTGACCTTCGAATGTACAAAGAACGAGGTCATCGTACTACAACTTCCCTCCTGGAGACCGGGAAGGTATGAATTGGCTAACTATGCGCAGAGAATACGGCACCTAAAGTTTTTGGTGGATGGAAAGGAATTTCCCCTTTCCAAAATCACCAAAGACCAATGGCAATTTGCTTCCCCGCACACTGGATCCGTTCTCCTCCAATATCAATACCATGCCGCACAGATGGATGCGGGGGGAAGCTGGTCAGATGATGAGCAACTCTATATCAACTTCATCAATTTGGCGTTCCAAGTCAAAGGAAGAGAACAAGAAAGCATCAGGGTCCAACTCGATGTCCCACAGGATTACCGGTTAGCTACCGCATTGCCATTATCCGGTCCGTCCCTATTGGAAGCCGAAGGATTTTATCATCTGGTGGACAGCCCTTTGATTGCCTCTCCTAGCCTGACACATGAGCAGTATCAAATCCAAGAACATGCTTTTCACCTTTGGTTCCGAGGGGAGATCCATTTTGATAGGGAGGAACTCAAAAAGCATTTCTACAACTTCAGCCAGCAGCAAATAGCGGCATTTGGGAGTTTCCCCGCCAAGGATTACCATTTTCTTTTCCAATTGCTGCCTTACGAACACTATCATGGGGTAGAGCACCAATTCTCCACCGTAATCACGCTCGGACCAGCTACGGACTTTGCCCACAAGGCCTTCATGAACAAGCTTATGGGAGTGAGCTCTCACGAACTGTATCATTTTTGGAATGTATGTAGGATCCGCCCTGAGGAGCTGCTGCCTTATAACTTTTCGAAAGAAGCTTATTTCGATACCGGCTTGGTGGCGGAAGGCGTCACTACGTATATGGGCGATCGATTTCTCTGGAAATCTGGATACTATTCTACCCAAGATTACCTTGGGGTTTTGGAGAAATTGATCAATCGGGAATTTGAACAGTTCGGCTGGATAAACCAGTCCATTGTCGCATCAAGCTTTGATCTTTGGCTGGATGGCTATAAAGCAGGCGTTCCCAACAGAAAAGTCAGCATCTATAACCGGGGTGCATTAATATCCCTTTGCCTGGATCTTATGCTGTTGGATCGAGGAAGCTCCCTCTCACAAGTAATGCAAATGATGTGGGTAAATTTTGGGCAACAAGAAATCGGCTATTCTTTGACGGATTTTCAGAACTTGGTGGGACAACAACTCCAGGACGGAGATGGAGCAGGAAGGTTTTTTGAGCAGTATGTTTACGGCACAGAGGATCTACTTCCCGTTATCCAATCTCAACTGCAGACGGTGGGAATTTCAATGGCAGAAAACAGCAGGGGAAATCTTGAAAACGATCATGGACTGCTTTTGGACGAAGGTTCTACCATTAAATCCATACATCCGAATAGCCCTGCCTACACCCAACTCATGGTGGGAGATGTAGTGCAAAGCAGCGAGTTTAAGGATAGCAGTGCGGGTGCCGTATTGAGGCTGACGGTTTTAAGAAGCGGGAGAACATTGGTTATTGAACTGCCTTCGTCAGGGGAAATCTATTTTAAGCATTACCGGTTAACCTTGGGCCCCTCCTCCGAAAAACTTGAGCACTGGAAACAACAATAACCTATTATCTCCCATATTTTAAATGTCCAATAAGTGTCCACGCAGTGGCCATCCCCCGTTTAATGGGTTAATCACAAAACAAATAAACCCATGGATACTTTACACAACATTGAACGTTGGGCGGATACCCACCATCCCAGATGGATTGATTTCGTCCGTATTGGTTTGGGCATCTTTATTTTCTACAAGGGATTTATGTTTATCTCCCATAGAGAGGCTTTGATGGACATGATGAACCATGTAGATACTGTCCTTTTTAATATGGCGATGGTACATTATGTGGCTTTTGCCCATTTGTTTGGCGGGATTCTTATTACCCTTGGATTGATGACGCGGATGGCTATCCTATTCCAGCTCCCTATATTGCTGGTGGCGGTATTTATGGTCAATATCAATATGGGCTTCTTTTCTGTTGCCAACAACCTAGAATTCGAGATCTCTCTGCTCGTGCTGGTTTTGTTAGTCGTCTTTTTGTTCTACGGATCCGGTAAATTTTCTGCTGATGAATACATGAAGAAACACCCCCACTGGTAGTCTATTCAGAAAGGATCTCTACCCGCTATCCGTTTGCAAAAAATTGCCTATATTTATTCAAACCTCTCTATGTCAGACATAGGGAGGTTTTTTCTTCATTCTTGTCTGCTTAATTGAATATCAATGTCTAAAAAAATAGAAAAGACAGTCACTTTGGAGTCCCTTTCTTGGGAAGAACTTTCTGAAGATCTACAATTCCTGATGGATAAGGCCAAACAAGCTGCGGAAAAAGCTTATGCCCCCCATTCGAACTTTTTGGTCGGAGCCGCGCTGCTATTGGAAAACGGAGAAATCTTGACAGGCAACAACCAGGAAAATGCGGCCTTTCCCGTTGGTATTTGCGCAGAAAGAGTCGTTCTAGGTTATGCCCATGCAAATTACCCGCACCTCAGCCCGACCAAAATAGCCGTTGTGGCAAGAAAAAGAGAGCAAGAAAGCTATTCGTTCGTCACTCCCTGTGGGACATGCCGACAAACAATCTGTGAGTATGAGACAAAATTCAACAAAGCCATTGAAATTTATATGTTGGTTCCCAATGGAGAGGTATTGAAAGCATCAGGAATTGACGACTTGCTTCCCTTCAAATTCACTGACTTCTAAAAAAGAAAACCCCAAAGGTCAAATTTGACCTTCGGGGTTTTAAAGATTTCTTGGACTAACATCCTCCAGGAGATATTACAAAGGCTTGCCCATAGCGGCATACCAAATCCCCCCGTACAGGTGGTTCAGGAAAGCATCGTCTTCAAAAGCTTCTTCTACGTGTCCCAGGCCGGTGTAAAAAACCCTTCCTGATTCAAACTCATGGTACCAAGCAATAGGATGAACGTCACCCATTCCCGCTTTCTTTCCGCTTATGGACCCTACATCATAGCTTGTCTCATCCAATTGTACCAGTATATTAACGTCGGTATTGAAATTCTTGTACTCATACCATTCGTCCGTAAATATCCATTTTTCATTTAGATGGTAGGTAGAGGGATGGTTTTGGTCGACTACCTTCAAGCGGGCAGTTTGTTGGTGTGGATGGTGGTTAAACTGTCCGCCCATCATTTTGTTGTACCATTCCCAGCTGTATTCGGTATCGGCGGCGCTGTGGACACCTACTACACCTTTACCGCTTCTCACAAATTCTTGGAAGGCGGCCTTCTGCTCATCGTTAAAGATATTCCCGGTGGTGCTCATCATAATGATCAGGTCATATCCGGCCAAGCCTTCCTTCGTGAACACTGAAGCATCCTCAGTGGCGTAGACTTGAAAACGGTGCTTCGAGGCCAGTTTTTTGATGGCAGCTACGCCTTCCGGTACCGACTGGTGGCGAAATCCCTGGGTCTTACTAAAGACCAGGGCTTTAAATTGCTGGCCAAAAGAAACAGAGGGAACGACGAAAATCCCTGCAAATAGCAATACAAAAAGGATGGAGTAAAATTTCTTCTTTGGGTTCATGGATAGGAGAAAATAAAGTGAATTTGTTAAGTAATTGGTGCTTTAGACCTTTAATTGAGTGAACCGATGATTCTTTCGGTGTAAAGTAAACAGATTATTTAACGATTTCAAATTTCTCTCCAGCCACTTTTCGGCTGAAGGCGTTAAAATGCCACCACTCAGAGCCAATCCCGCTAAACCCCGCAGACATCATGGCCTTTCTCAGTATTTCCCGATTCTCCACTTGCTGTCGGGTAATTTTCCCTTCCCGCAGCATTTGGCTTTCCCTGTCTGGATAAGCCGGATAGCCAAAGAAGTCATATCCGGTTCCCATGTCCAGTTCCTCCCCCGTTGCAGCATCGGCCAAGGTCAGATCTACCGCCACACCAAAATTGTGTAGGCTTCCCTTTTGGGGATCTGCCACGTATAAAGGTTTGATGCTGTCCGGCTTTTTCAGCTCATCCCACAGGATCTGCTGGACGCGTAAAGGCCTCACCCCATCATAGATTTTGAAGGTCAGGTCGGGATTATTCTGTTGGAGGAAATCATAAGCCTTGGCAATCATGTCTGCGACCGCAGGTTGTAAATAGCAGTTCTCGAGTTCACCATATACGTCCTTGCCAAAAAAATTATCCCCCGTAGAATACTTTAGCTCCACATAAACTTCAGGAAGGACGGTCCCGATATCAACAAGTCCGGCATCAATGAATACCTGTTCTAACTCTCCCGGTATGGGATCAGGACTGGAAAAGTCGAAAGAGCTGCTATCTTCTTTTCCAAAACCATACCCTTCTTGTTGAAGTGAATCCAAAAGAGCAGCCTCATTGCTGGAAGAGCCGCAGGCAGCGAAGACGAGAGAAATGGCTATGATGAAGTTTTTCACGGGTTGGTTTTATGGATGGTCGTAGCGCTGCCTTGGGCGGTCGGCAGGATGACTATATCTGCCATCACCACATGAGCAGGTTGGGTTACCGCAAAGGCTATAATGTTGGCGATGTCTTCGGCTACCAAGGGCTGGAAACCATGATAGACCGCACTCGCCCGTGTGTCATCCCCTTTGAACCTGACATTCGAAAACTCTGTATCTACAGCGCCGGGATGGATTCCAATCACCTTGATCCCAAAGGGATTTAGATCCATCCGCATGCCCTTGGTCAAGGCATCGACGGCATGTTTTGAGGCACAATACACGTTCCCGTTGGGATAAACTTCTTTGCCGGCTATAGACCCAATGTTGACCACCTGTCCACTTTTGCGTTCGACCATTCCGGGAATTATCTTTCGGGAAACATATAAAAGACCCTTGACATTGATGTCCATCATGGCGTCCCAGTCGTCGGTATCACCCGTTTGTATGGGATCCAAACCATGGGCATTGCCCGCGTTATTGATCAATACGTCTATGTCCGACCATTCTTGGGGAAGGGAATCAATGGCCTGATCCACGGCATGCTTATCCCGCACATCAAAAACCAAATAGGTATACTTGACATTTTGCGGTAGATCGTCCTTCAGTGCTTCAAGTCTCTCCTTCCTCCTGCCGCAGCCTATGATGTCAAACCCCTGCTTGGCCAATGCAACGGCAGTAGCCCTGCCGATGCCCGAGGTTGTGCCGGTCACCAATGCGATTTTATTTTCCATGCCCTTAATTTAAAGGAAAAGCCCAAGGTAAAAAAATCAGTTGGTGTGTGGCCACCAAGGTACGCGACACTAAGACATCACCTCAGGGCAAAAACTATCGTTGCCATCAAAGTTGTAAGGAGTGGTTTCTTGTCCGGAAGAGGATACCCAAACCCAAAAAACACGTGTCGGGACTCCAGAAGTACTTGCAGAGAATCCCAAAACACTTGCAGGGCTTTAATAAACACTTACAGAAGGCCAAAAAGTACTTTCACCGGGTCAAAAAGCACTTACAGGAGCATTTTTTTCTATTGCAATAGGATTTTTTCGGCCTACATTATAATTCCTACCTCTTACAATAAGATTTATTTATCTTACATTAGGATTCTCCGGTCTTACATGTGCTTCCCTGGGTATTACATTATAATTAAAAAGCCTTACAATAGGATTATTTTCTGTTACAGACCTATTTTCCGCACTTACATAGGATTAAAAAAGCCTTACAATTGTATTTTTAATGCAACGGACTTGTTTTTATAGTTGCAGGAGAAGAATAAAAGATATGCCACGGAATTCCTGAGATCTATTAAAACGGCCACTGGATGATTATTTTACTTTTTCGGTTCTCTGCTTATCGGCGGCGGGCAGCCCGAAATTGGTGAACAGAAGAATCTGAATCACCACTTCACCCACCATAAGCTATTGTAGTTTTACCTATTGCTTCTTTATCTACTGCTTTCCGTCGACAAAGAGACATTTCGGGCATTGAAAACCCCTTAATATCTATATTAGGCAAACTTTCGGGCAGTTCCAAAACAAAAAAAGAAACAGGTAACCGAGTATCTTCGGTTACCTGTTTCTTTTTTTTAACATTTTAAAGCCGCCTCCGCTAGTTACCCATAAATATCATTCAGGATCCCGGCCAGTCTGATTCCAGCAGCAAAAAGTCGATCTTCCACCACATAGAAATACTTGTAACCGTAGTCATAAAAGAGCCGCTTATTCTCCGGGATATCATACACCATCGGCCGGAAGCTCTGGGCTTCTTTAAGCCAGTCAGCAAGATCAGCGGACTGTAATTTGCTTATTGTATCCTTGTCCGCTCTTTCATTCAGGTGACGGGCCAATTCGGTAAAGCTCAGGTTTTGGCCTTCAATCATTTTAGTATCCCAGACGCTGTGCAGATTTGTCTTTTGGTTGAAATAAAACACATCAATATCATTTCCGCCTTTGTCATCTCCCCGGCCCACATGAAGAGGCTGGTGAAGGTCCCCCACCAGATGCACCAACATTTTAAGGTATTCTATTTCTTGGGCTTCCTCCAAGCTGCCGGACTTTAGCGCAGCAATAATTTCTAGAGCTTTTTCGTAGGCATTACCACCTTTTTCCTGGATGGCTGGATCATAGCCCTTTCCGTCCTCCACAGTCAAATAATGCCATGGGGCGGTATAGTTGTACTTCCTGTCTGAGCGGATTTCATCCATCCAATTGGCTACCATGGGCAGGGATTCATGTCCAAGAATTGCCTCGATGTTCTTTCTGGCTTTCTTGCTCAAATGCCATTCTGCCAATTGGCCTACGACCCTGTGTCCGTTTTGTCCCCAACCAAAGGATTGGAAAGCGGCTGATGTCAAAAACACCAACAGCGTGAGAAATTTTTTCATTGGTAATATAAAAGAAGGTTACAGTTAGGCATCCAATTCACTGACAGCCAACCAGGCCATCAGCCCGGAGCCGATTTCCAAGGCATTTTCGTCAATATCAAAGGTGGGCGTATGCACCCCTGAGGTAATGCCCTTCTCTTCATTTCTGGTGCCCAAGCGATAGAAGCAACCGTCAATTTCTTGGGTATAATAGGAAAAATCCTCCGCCGCCATCCAAATATCCAGGTCGACCACATTTTCCTCCCCAAGGTAATCCTTTGCGGCATGAAGTGCCCTATCGGTGAGCTCGGGAGCATTTTGTAAAAATGGATATCCACGCCTTACTTCGAATTCCACCGATCCTCCCATGGCTTCAGCGATACCCTCTGCCAATTTCACCATCTGCTTGTTGGCCTTGCTCCTCCATTCTTCATTCAGCGTGCGGAAGGTTCCCTCCACTTTGACTTCATTAGGGATGATGTTGGTCGCACCGTTGGCAATGATCTTCCCGAAGGAAAGAACCGAAGGAATCTTCGGATTGGCATTTCTACTGACAATCTGCTGCAAAGCCACGATAATATGTGCGGTAATCAAGACGGGATCTACCAACGTTTCAGGCATTGCGCCATGTCCTCCTTTACCGCGAACGGTCATATACAGCTCATCGGCACTCGCCATGTACATCCCTTTACGGAAGCCCACCTTTCCCACGGGAATTAAAGGCATCACATGTTGTCCTATAATGGCGCTGGGACGGGGATTTTCCAGCACCTTGTCCTTGATCATCAAAGATGCCCCGCCAGGGATAACTTCTTCTCCCGGTTGAAAAATCAATTTAATAGTACCTTCGAATTCCCCCTTTATCTCATTTAAGATCCTTGCGGCACCCAGCAGGGCAGACGTATGGACATCATGGCCACAGGCGTGCATCACCCCGTCATTTTGGGATTTATAGGGGACATCATTGGCTTCCTGGATGGGTAGAGCGTCCATATCGCCGCGAAGGGCGATTACTTTTTTTGAAGGATTCCTTCCCTCTATTATTGCAACCAAGCCCGTGTCAGCCTTGGCTTCTATTTGCGTGATACCAAAGGAACGCAGCTGTTTCTCAACAAATGCAACCGTCTCGTATTCCTTAAAAGATAATTCTGGATGGGAATGAAGGTGTTTTCTGAATTCGATCGTCTGGCCCTTATAGTCGCCGGCAAGACCTTTAATTTTCTCTTTCAACATTGTCCAAATCTTGTTCATTTCCCGCTACATCTCTTTGGAACCTGTCCTGTATAATCCGTGCAGAAGGAAATTTCCCCTTTATTTTTTCGTATAGAAACAGCGCTTCTATCCTATTGATGTATTTACCCACTTTGACCAGGTATCTGGGCTGCTGGTATTGCATTTCTGCCTTGATGTCAGGATAGGATGTGTATAAATTGTTCCTTGTCTGAAAAGCAAGATCACGATCCACCCCGCTGTACACCAATATCGTAAAGCCACTGAAATAAGGTTCCTCACTTTTTGCCTTTACAAAGTTAGACAGGGCTTCTTCCAGATCTTGGTCCACGGCACTACCTGAGCCAGCAGACGCCGTACCCGTACTTGTGGTAGGGGCTTTGGCTTCCGGCAATTCGGCATAGGTGATCCTACTGCTAGAAAGATCCTCGCTATAGTTGGAGAACCTATCTGTTGAATTTCCACTCTTGCTGATATTTATAATTCCACATCCTGCAGAAAACAACAAAACCGCTATCCAAAGGGATCCTTTTCTAAACATGGCTTTCCTATTAATCTTCAATCACTATACATTTTGAGGAAGCAACATCTTGCTCCACGCTTTTGTATTTTACGTCTTTGACCACTTTTCCGTCCGTGTATCTCACAGAAACTTTATCATTTCTGCCATACACTTTATCGGATTTGCGGGGTGCTACTGCCTGTGGAGCGGGCCTTCTTGGGGCTACCGTCGTTCTGTTTCCTCCGCCTAACGTGCTTCCTGCTTCCTCTTTGGATGCCTGGACTTTGGGCTCCTGCGCCTGTTGGGCTTGCGCTGCACGGACTTGCTCGGGATCCTGTCTCGGCAATTCCGATTTGGCCAGGAAGGAAATCACATCTTCATTCAATTTCCCTATAAATCGCTTGAACATCTCAAAGGCTTCGAACTTATAGATCAACAAGGGGTCTTTCTGCTCATAAACCGCATTTTGGACCGATTGCTTCAAATCATCCATATCCCTAAGATGCTCCTTCCAGTTTTGGTCGATAATGGCCAAGGTGACATTCTTCTCAATAGCCCTTATCAGTCCCCTTCCTTCATTGTTGATGGTTGAATCCAAATTGATCACCACGCCAATTTGTTTGAGGCCATCGGTTATCGGCACCATGATTTCCTTTATCGTTGCGCCTCTCTTGGCATATACATCCAACAATATCGGCATGGCCTTTTCGAGCATGGCCTGGTTTTTTGACACGTAATGCTGATAAGAAGCGTCAAATAGCTGCTTGGTCAGGATACTGTTATCCTTTGTTTTCAGATCCTCCGCAGCGAGTTTGAAGTCAATGCCCAAGGAGCTGTAAATATTCATCCTTGCATTCTCCACATCCTCTGTGGATTTGGCCATATCCACCAAATCGGAGGATACGTCGTACATGATGTTCAGGATGTCCAGCTCAAGCCTTTCGCCCATAAGGGCATTTCTTCTTCTTTTGTAAACAACCTCCCGCTGGGAGTTCATGACATCATCATACTCCAAAAGTCTTTTTCTGACGCCAAAGTTGTTCTCTTCTACTTTTCGTTGGGCCCTTTCGATTGATTTGGTGATCATGGAATGTTGGATCACTTCTCCTTCTTCCAATCCCATCCTGTCCATAAGTTTGGCAATCCTCTCGGAGCCAAAAAGCCTCATCAAGCTGTCTTCCAGGGAAACGAAGAACTGGGAGGATCCCGGATCTCCCTGTCGTCCAGAACGTCCCCTCAATTGCCTATCCACCCTTCTGGATTCATGGCGTTCGGTACCGACAATCGCCAAGCCCCCGGCAGCCCTTGATTCGGGCGTCAGTTTGATATCCGTTCCCCGGCCTGCCATGTTGGTAGCGATCGTCACGGTTCCGGGTTTCCCCGCCTCGGCTACGACGTCCGCCTCACGGGCGTGCTGCTTGGCATTCAATACTTGATGCTTGATTTTTCTCAACGTAAGCATCCTGCTCAACAGCTCCGAAATCTCCACAGAAGTAGTACCTACCAACACCGGTCGTCCGGCATCTGTAAGTTCATTGATCTCATCCACTACCGCATTGAATTTTTCCCGGACGGTCTTGTAGACTTTGTCCTGCCTGTCATCCCTTTGAATCGGTCTATTTGTTGGGATGACCACAACGTCCAGTTTATAAATTTCCCAAAACTCACCCGCTTCTGTCTCGGCGGTACCGGTCATACCCGAGAGCTTGTGGTACATCCTGAAATAATTCTGCAGCGTGACCGTAGCGTAAGTCTGGGTGGCATCTTCTACCTTTACATTTTCTTTGGCCTCAATAGCCTGGTGTAATCCGTCAGAATACCGGCGGCCTTCCATCACCCGGCCGGTCTGCTCATCTACGATCTTTACCTTTTGGTCTACCAGGATGTATTCTGTATCCTTTTCAAACATACAGTAAGCCTTCAGCAACTGGTTGACGGTATGTATCCGTTGTGCCTTAACGCCATAATCCTTGATCAGTTCTTCCTTCCTGATCAGTTTTTCCTTGTCATCCAGATCAGGGTTCTTCTCCATTTCGGCAATCTCCACCCCGATATCCGGAAGGATAAAGAAATCCGCATTCTCGTTTTTCTTGGTGATCACCTCGATACCGTTGTCGGTAAGGTCTACGGTATTGGATTTCTCGTCGATGGTGAACAACAGCGGTTCATCCGCTTCAGGCATCATGCGCTTGTTGTCCTGCAGGTAATGGTTCTCGGTTTTTTGGAGTACCACCCGCATTCCTGGTTCGGAGAGGTATTTGATCAATGGCTTGTATTTGGGCATCCCTCTAAACGCCCTGAAAAGTGCTAATCCCCCTTCCTTCTGATCGCCTTCTTTGATTAATCTTTTGGCATCTGACAGGTATCCCTGTACCAATTTCCTTTGCTCTTCCACCAAGGTGGCCACCCTGGGCTTCATGTCATAAAACTCATGTTCATCCCCTCGCGGAATAGGCCCAGAGATAATCAACGGCGTCCTGGCATCATCGATCAATACGGAATCGACCTCATCAATCATGGCAAAATGATGTTTGCCCTGAACCAAGTCGCCGGCATCACGGGCCATATTATCCCTCAAATAGTCAAAGCCAAACTCATTGTTCGTACCATAGACAATATCAGAAGCATAGGCTTTTTTCCGTCCCGGGGAATTGGGCTGGTATTTGTCAATACAATCTACTGTCAGTCCGTGGAATTCAAAAATGGGGGCATTCCATTCGGAGTCCCTTTTCGCGAGATAATCATTTACCGTAACGATGTGAACGCCCTTCCCTGACAAAGCATTGAGATAGGCTGGCAAGGTGGAGACGAGGGTTTTACCTTCCCCGGTGGCCATCTCCGCGATATTGCCCCGGTGAAGGACTACCCCTCCCAAAAGCTGTACATCGTAATGCAACATATCCCAGGTCACTTCTGTACCGGCGGCATTCCATTTGTTCAGCCATATCGCCTGGTCGCCTTCTATTACCACATTGGATTTCAACGCGGCCAATTCAAGATCCCTAGGAGAGGCTGTAACGACCAATTTTTCGTTTTCTTTTAACCTTCTTGCTGTCTCCTTTACCACAGCAAAAGCCCGGGGAAGAATCTTCTCCAATGAAGTCTCCATCGCCTCGTTTCGGCTTTTCTCTACTTTGTCTATCTCATTGAACAAAGCATCCTTGGCATGAACCTTATCCGGAGCCAAAGAATCGATCTCCTCCTTAAGCTTTTGGATTTGATCATCAAAACTCTTCAAATCGGCCTTTAAGAGATCTTTGAGCTCAAGGGTTTGTGCCCGCAGTGCATCATCGCTCAACTGCTGCAATTTATTATATTCTGCTTTAACCTGCTCTACAACAGGAAGAAGCGTCTTTACATCTCTGGCTGACTTGGTACCGAAAACTTTCCCAAGCCCTTTTATTATAAAATCCAACATATTTACCTTAATGTATTATGGTGCTAAAATTACTTTCTTTTTAGGACAAATGATAATGATTCTTTTAGATTTGACTGGGCGTAGAAGATAGCGGATTTGCTCAAATGAGGTTTTGTTTCACTTATTAATCTTCACTAAATGGTGATTTTACCGCTAAAGACCTGCTCCGCGGGTCCTATAAGAACGATATCCTGAAAGCTTCCATCCGGGTTGGTAGTAAAGCTTACCTGAAGGCTTCCTCCCAAGGTTTGGATTTTTACCTCCATCTTCCCTCTGATACTCCCAAATACCAACGCACAGCCGGTAACTCCCGTTCCACAGGACAAGGTTTCGTCTTCCACGCCACGTTCATAGGTTCTGACAAATATTTCATCATCGGAAATAACGGACACAAAATTCACATTGGTTCCCTTAGGATGGTAACAATCGCTGTAGCGGATCCGAGCCCCCTCTTCTACCACCGGATAGTTCTTGACTTCATCGACGAACCTGACATGATGCGGAGAACCGGTATTAACAAAAAAATCATCCCCTATGGGTACAATCTCCTTCACGGCACGCATCCCCAGCTCTACCTTTCCCTGATGATATCCTGCGTCATGGGGACCGTCGATGGCATAAAAATGGCATTGTTTGTCAATAATGCCTAGGAACCTAGAGAAAGCAACGGCACAACGCGCTCCATTGCCGCACATGCTTTGGCTGCCATCGGCGTTATAGTAGACCATCTCAAAATCATAGCCCTCTTTTTCTTTGATCATGATCAGCCCATCCGCTCCTATGCCAAATTTGCGGTCACAAAGTCGTTTTACCAACTGGATCGCTGTCTCATCAAAATGTTGGTTACGGCTATCGATCATGATAAAATCGTTGCCCGTTCCCTGGTATTTGTAAAATTCCATTTCCATATGCTTCCTCTTGGGGTAATGCCAATTGGCAAAAATCAATCCAAGGTGTTTTGTCCAGCAAAAGTAAGCATCTTGTCATAGTTTATGACGGAATGGCTGATCTTTGTGATCAGGGACCTAGATTCAGAACCCCCTGTCCAAAGTAGATCGCACAAACGATTATCTATGAACCGACTGACCTAAAAAGCAATACTGGCAAAAGAACCACGCCTCCATTCGGGAGGATTGATGGGCTAGGCAACCAAAGGCCTCTGAAAAGCTATGGGTTCTGGGTTAACAACTATTGCCCGTTGGTCTGATCCTCCTCTATCACTATCGAAGCCTGGGTGACAGAGATTGCCCCAAAATAACCCAAAGCCCCGTTGCTCCAGTTGCTCAAAGGATTGGCAGGCGCCACACCGCCAAAGCCCATCAAATCTACGAGGGTCCGATAGTAATCATAAGTAGCACGGTCTACCTGATGCAGCTCAACATCTACTTTGTCACCCGCTTTTAGTTTGTGGGGAAACTCGTAATCCATAAGTTTACCGTTGAAAAACTTGTCGTTGATCAGCCAAAAATTATCATCCTTCACGAGATTCTCGTCCCGCTCAAAATAATACGGTTCCCCATTCACAAATATCTTGAGGCGGTAATAATTGACCTCCTCTATAGGATCGGTAAAATAGGCGGTCAAATAGTATCCTTCTTCTATAAAAAGCGTTTCTTCCTCGAATACATATTCCAGGGATTGAAGGGGAATGGGGGTTACCGGCAAGCTACTTGACGCCTGATAGGTATCCCTTCCGTGATTTACCTCCATATGGTAGGTTTCACCGTTTTTCCCCTGCAGGGTCTGGATAAGATACACACCTTCATCTACTTCTTCCAAAATCTCTGTCGCCCCCGCTTGATCTGTAAGGGTGACGGTGGCGCCTGAGACCGGGGGAAATTCATTCAGTTCTCCATAATCTACAGATTGGTTGATCTTCACCTTATGTGGACCCTGACCAGTGGTAATCGTCCCTTCTATAACGATCCGTGGCTCACTCTTACCCAGATCCAGATCAATCACTTCTTCGCAAGAAATTAATGCCAAAGAGGCTATACTAACAAAAATCGACTTAACTGTAAGCTTCATGACTATTTAAATTTAAAATTGTAGGTGACGGAGGGCAGGATATTGAACAGCGACAACTTGACCGCCTCAGTTCGTGTAGGATCTGCCGCTACTTCTCTGAAATTAATGCTATAGGCATTTTTCCGTGCGTAAGCATTGTAAATGGAGAAATTGATATCCGAGGAGAAGTTTGCTTTCTCCTTTAACTTTAAGGTGGCGCCCAAATCCAGTCGGTGATAATCCGGATACCTGTTGGCGTTTCGCTTGTCATACAAGTTGATCACCTTTCCCTCCACTTGGTATTTGCCTATAGGGAAAGTTACCGCATTGCCTGTATAATAAACAAAAGAGGCGGACAAGCTCCATTTTCTATTCAGCTGGTAAATCCCCACCACAGAAAGATCATGTCTTCTATCCTGATTGGCCGGATAAACCTGTCCCTGATCCACCCCGTCAAATTGTCTTTCCGTCTTGGACCAGGTATAACTGATCCATCCGGTAAAGTCACCTGTGTTTTTCTTGAGGAAAAATTCCGCCCCATAAGACCAGCCTCTGCCAAAAAGCAGCTGTGACTCTACATTTTCATTATAAACCAGCTCGGCCCCAGTTTTATAATCCACTTGATTGTTCATGTCTTTGTAGTAGACTTCGACGGAACTTTCATAGGTATTGTCCTTGAAATTCCTGTAGTAGCCCGCCGCATATTGATCGACAAACTGCGGCTTGACATTGTTGCTGCTGGGAATCCACAAATCGATCGGGGTACCGGAAGAGCTGTTGGACAGCAAATGAAGGTACTGTCGGTTTCTCCCAAAGGAAGTCTTCACAGAACTTTCGTCGTCCAAAATGTAGGTCAAACCTATCCTGGGTTCCAATCCTCCGTAAGTTTGGACGACGTCTCCCGAACCATAACTGTTGATATCAGTGATTTCCCCTTCTTCATCATAGGTAAAAATATCACCCGGCCCTACTTGGGCAAAATAGGAGTACCTCAGGCCATAATTCGCCATAAACTTATCCGAAAACTCCGTGTCATTGGATACATATACTGCTCCTTCCCAAGCATACTTCTCCTGCAGCCTAGACGCGTTGACGTCTGAATTCAAATCCGTGGTAATGGCTCCCGGCATGAAGGAATGGCGTATGAGATTGGCGCCAAACTTTAGCGTATTGGCGGTATTGATAAAATAATCAAAATCTTCTTTTATGCTAAAATCCCTAATGGCAGAGTTGATCTGAAATCCGTTATTCTCCCCTTCATCCCCGCCTATTTTGACCCGGTAGTTGTAATCACTAAACAATACGGTGGAGTTAAGAAATAGCTTGTCGTTGAAAAGATGGTTCCACCTCAAAGTGGCCGTCGTGTTGCCCCAATCAAAGCCGAATACGTCGGCAAAACCAAATTTATCCCTTCCAAAGTAGCCGGAAAGGTAAATGCGGTTGTTGGGATTCAGCTGGTAATTTGCCTTGGCATTGAGATCATAGAAGTACAAAATCGAGTTCGATAAATCTTCATTGTTGGAGAGCTTGAGGAACACATCCGCATAGGTTCTTCTTCCCGAGACGATAAAAGATCCTTTGTCCTTGACCAAAGGTGCCTCAACGGCAAGCCTTGAGGAAATTAGGCCGATGCCCCCAGAAGCATTGAATTTCTTGGAATTGCCGTCTTTCATCCTAATGTCCAAAACCGAAGAGGCCCTTCCACCATATTCTGCGGGAATATGCCCTTTGTAAATGGACAGGTCTTTAATGGCATCCGAATTAAAAACGGAAAAGAACCCAAGCAAATGGGAGGCATTATAAACAGGTGCCTCATCCAACAGGATCAGGTTTTGGTCAGCACTTCCCCCACGAACAAAGAAACCGCCACCCCCTTCGGAAGATTTGATCCCCGGGAGCAACTGGATGGTCTTGATCACATCTTTCTCGCCAAAGATCACTGGCACCACTTCGATTTCCCTCACATCTAATTTATTTACGCCAATAGAAGTGGATCTTACGTTGGCATCCGGACGATCACTTGTGACCACTACCTCCTCCAGATTGCTTGACTGGGAGGCGAGTTCGTGGTTAAGCCTGAGGTTCTGGTCAAGCACGATGGATTGTGTAAACGTTTCATAACCCACATAACTGATCGCAAGCGTGTATTCTCCCTGGGGCAAGGTCAGGGAATAGAAGCCATATTCGTTGGTGACGCCTCCGGTCTTCAACTCCTCCACCAGCACGGTGGCCCCTATGAGCCCTTCTCCGTTTTCTCCATCCGTAATATTGCCGCTAACGGTAAACCGCTCCTGAGCGAAAGCAGGCCCTACGACCGCCCACAATACAATCAGTAAAGAAAATTGCTTTAAAAACATATTAATCATAAATAATTAGGAATGGCAAAAGGTTGTTTGGGAGAGGAAATAATTTTCGCCCGACATTTCTGGTTAGTGCCTATACGGATACCATTCCAAAATGATTCGAATCCTTGCTTTTCTTTTTGGTAATACGCTGCCATTATGGGATGAGGCGAAAAAGATGCTGTATCCTCCTCCCTTGTTCGAAAAAAACAAAAAACATAATCTCCCCATAAATCAGGCGGTTACGGAAACTCGCTTGCACAGCAGCTCTCTCTACTAAATCTGGCATACTATTTGAAAATTAGGGGAAAAGTCAAAAATCCACAACAGTAATATTTATGAGAAAATCGATAATGAAACTTTCTAGCACCGTGCTTCCCCTAGGCTTGATGATGGCCATGACTTCCTGTACCGATGACGATATGCCGAGACAGGGATTTGCCAGAGCTGAAATACAGGCCACGGCTACTTCGAATTCATCGACTTCCCCGGTCACCATCGGAGATTTTTCTGTCGATCATTTTAGCGTTGGTGTACGGAATCTTGATTTGATGTTTTTGCATCACGATGCCGTAGCCGCAGGCGTCACACTGGAAAACGGTACTTTAAAGTCGAATGCCGACTCACCGCTTGGCAGGGCCAGTATGAAGGCGCAACATCTTGTCCTTTTGACTGCTGGGGGGATCCAAAACACTTCCTTGGGAACAGGTGAGACACCCCGAGGAATCTATAACGAAATAAAATTCAACCTGAATAAAATTACTGAGACCCAAGGTCATGAGGCTGCTTCAGGCAAATCTTTGTTTTTGGCGGGCACGGTGAATGAAAAACCGGTTCATATTTGGTTCGAAAGTGAAGAGACTATTTCTGCTCCCGCTAAGTCATCGGAGGGATATGAAATAGATGGTCAGACTTTGTTTTTGATGAAGTTCAATCTGGACAAGATCTTGGCCAATGTCAATTTTGATAACGCCACCGACTTTAACAAAGATGGCACTATCGAAATCGGACCCAATAACGCAGACGCCAACGGATCCATCTATAACGTGATCAAAAATAACCTCGCCGCTTCGGTGGAATTCGAGAAAAAATAAATCATACTGCCGGATTTATCCCATAAAAAAATGCCGCTGGATCAACCAGCGGCATTTTTTTTTATTCCTATTAAACTGTGAAGCTTAATACCATGTATTAGACATGTAAAGCTCTATTTTCAGTAGCCGCAAGGCACGCTTCTTTGAACGCTTCGGTATAAGTAGGATGCGCATGTGACATTCTGGCAATGTCTTCTGCAGAGGCGCGGTATTCCATGGCTACCACAGCTTCGGCTATCATGTCTGCTGTCCTGGGCCCGATCATATGCACGCCCAAGATTTCATCCGTTTCTTGGTCAGCAAGTACTTTTACCAAACCGTCGGTATCCCCTGAGGCCCTTGCCCGGCCTGACGCCATGAAGGGAAATTTTCCGGTCTTGTAGGCCAGGCCCTTCTCCTTCAGTTGTTCCTCCGTATATCCGACCGACGCAACCTCAGGCCAAGTATAAACTACCCCAGGAATCAAAAGATAGTTAATATGCGGCTTTTGTCCCGCCAGCTGCTCTACTACCAGCACCCCTTCTTCTTCGGCCTTATGCGCCAGCATGGCTCCTTTCACCACATCTCCTATGGCATAAATGTTTTCCACATTGGTCTGAAGGTGATCGTTCACCTCTATCTGGCCGCGGCTGTTGATCACGACGCCGGCAGCTTCTGCATTCAAACCTTCTGTATAGGGTTTTCTTCCTATAGAAACCAAGACATAGTCGCCGTTCAGCGTAATTTCTTCTCCCTTGCTATTTTCTGCTTTGACCAGTGCATCGTTGCCGGTGTTCTCCACCGCGGTCACTTTATGCTTCAGATAAAACTCAAAGCCGAGCTTCTTAAGTGATTTTTGCAGTTCTTTACCCATCGTCTTGTCCATGGTGGGTATGATTGAGTCCATGAATTCCACTACGGAAACCTTGGCCCCCAATCTCGCAAACACGGATCCCAACTCCAAGCCGATAACCCCTCCACCTATCACCACCAGATGTTTGGGTATTTCTTTTAAATTCAATGCTTCGGTTGAAGTGATAATTCTGTTCTTGTCCAGATCTATAAAGGGCAATGAAGCAGGTTTGGATCCGGTGGCAATGATAATATTGGTTCCGGTTATCTCCTCAGCACTGCCATCATCTTTGGTGACTTTGACGGTATTCTTATCCACAAAAGAGCCCTTTCCATGAAGTACGTCTACCTTATTCTTCTTCATCAAGTACTGGATCCCATCCACGTTTTGCTTGACCACCTCCTCTTTGCGGCTCACCATCTTTGTCAAATCCACCTTCAGATCATTGAGTTCGATGCCGTGGTTGCCGAAAAAGTGCGCGGCATTGTGATAATGCTCTGAGGAATCCAGCAGTGCTTTGGAGGGAATACATCCCACGTTCAGACAGGTACCACCTAAGGTAGCGTATTTTTCAATGATTGCGGTTTTCATACCCAGCTGACCAGCACGAATAGCCGCCACGTATCCTCCAGGCCCTGATCCAATGATGATGAGATCGTATTTCATATTTGAAAGGTTTTCTGTTTTACTTAAGTTGAATTCTTCGAATTACGGTATCAGTATGGGGTAGGTGATAGGTGATGAGAGACACGGGCGCTTTGAGATCAATTGATCTTACAGGCTTATGCGATACTCCATCCTTTGTACCACTCCACGCTTAGGACTTAAACCCCCAATAACAGCCTTGCGGGATCTTCCAGCAGCTGCTTGATTCGTACTAGGAAGCTTACTGATTCTCGGCCATCGATCAGCCTATGGTCATAGGACAGCGCCAAGTACATCATGGGCCTAACTACCACCTGGCCGTTTTCGACCACGGCTCTGTCTACTATATTGTGCATGCCCAAAATAGCCGCCTGGGGAGCATTGATAATAGGTGTAGACATCATAGAACCGAATATCCCTCCGTTGGTGAGCGTAAAGGTTCCCCCAGTCATTTCGTCGATCGTCAATTTGCCATCTCTGGCTTTGACAGCTAACCTTACCACTTCTTTCTCTATCTGGTCAAAACTCAAGCTCTCAGCATTTCGGATAACGGGAACAACCAAGCCTTTGGGGGAAGATACTGCAATAGATATATCGCAGAAATCGTTAAATACAATTTCGTTTCCGTCCAATTGGGCATTGACCGCAGGCCACTCTTGCAGAGCCATGCAAGCTGCCTTGGTAAAGAAGGACATAAAGCCCAAATTGGTATTGTGCTTCTCTTTAAACAACTCTTTGTATTTCTTACGAAGATCCATCACCGGCTGCATGTTGACTTCGTTAAAAGTGGTCAACATAGCCGTTTCATTCTTCACACTGACCAAACGTCTGGCGATGGTTCTGCGCAGAGAGGTCATTTTCTCCCTTCGTGTTTCCCTTGCCCCGGCTACCTTCGGAGCTTCCGCCTCCTTGGTGTTATTTTCTACCTTGGCGGCTGGTTTGGCGGCCGGCTGAGCAACAGGCTTTTCTATTTTCTTGGCATTCTCCGCATCCTCTTTAGTGACTCTTCCGTCTTTGCCTGTTCCTTTGACTCCGGATGGATCGATTCCTTTTTCTGCCAATATTTTGGCAGCTGCCGGAGAAGCATGGCCGGTGGCGTAGCTTGTTTTGTCCGAAGCAGCTGTGCGGGTATCTTCCTCTGAAGAAGTCTTTTCACCTGAAGAAGCGGCTCCCGTTTCGCCTTCGGTAACTTCAATTCTGCATATAAGACCGCCGATTTCGATGGTATCACCTTCTTTGGCGACATGCCTTAAAATCCCGTTGGCCTCGGCAGGCAATTCAAAAGTGGCTTTATCTGAATCTACTTCCGCAATGATTTCATCCAACTTTACAAGATCCCCATCTTCCTTTAGCCAGGTAGCCAAAGTCACTTCCGTAATAGATTCTCCTACTGTGGGGACAATCATTTCTTTGACCTCTCCGGACTGTTGGGGTTTAGAGGTTGCGGAAGGAGCCGCATCCTCAGCTTTTTTCGTGTTTTCTGTGGCCATACCGGCCGGCTTGTCCGAAGAAACTTCTCCTGGTACGCCATCAGGATCAATGGTACAGATTACAGCACCTATTTCAAGGCTGTCACCTTCCTTGGCGTTTGTTTTCAATACTCCTGCCGCCTCAGCGGTCAATTCAAAAGTAGCCTTATCAGATTCCAATTCGCAGATGACCTCATCCATTTCTACATAATCGCCATCATTCTTAAACCACTGGCCAATAGTGACTTCTGTTATGGATTCTCCTACCGTTGGGACTTTGATTTCTATGCTCATGTTTTTCGTTTTACCCCCAGGCCAATGCCTAAGGTTAATTTCACATTTCTAAAATTATAAAATTAAACCCAGTTTCTGCTTGCTACAACAAATATTGGGGGTATTTATTTGATCCTTAACGCTTTGTTAATAATGCCTTTTTGCTCTTCCAGATGGACCTTCATGTAACCGGTCGCCGGAGAGGCGCTGTGTTTTCTGGCAATGACATCCATTTTGAGATACTTGTACAGCATGCGGACGATATAAGTCCAATAACCCATATTTTCTGGCTCCTCTTGTACCCATACAATCTCCGCTCCTTTATACGCTTTCAAAGCTTCAATTATTTTATTCTTTGGAAGCGGATGAAGTTGCTCCACCCTAAATATGGCCACATCGTCGATTTTTTCTTTCTCCCTTGCCTCAGCCAGATCGTAGTAGATTTTACCAGAACATAGCAATACCCTGGTGACCTTCTTAGGATCGGTTTCCTCATCCAAGATCAGCTCTCTGAATCTTCCATTGGTGAATTCCTCAATGGGAGAAACTACTTTGGGATGACGTAATAAAGACTTGGGCGACATGACCACACAAGGCTTTCTAAATTCCCAGGTAAGCTGCCTTCTCAATAAGTGAAAGAAATTGGAAGGTTCGGTGATGTTTGCGACCACCATATTGTATTCCGCAGAAAGCTGAAGAAAGCGCTCAGGTCTGGCGTTGGAGTGCTCCGGTCCCTGTCCCTCGTAGCCGTGAGGCAAAAGCATGACCAAGCCGTTCATTCTTTGCCACTTGGACTCTGCAGAAGATATAAACTGATCAATCATCGTTTGGGCCCCATTGGCAAAGTCACCAAACTGAGCCTCCCACACACACAGTGCACGAGGATTGGCCATAGCATAACCGTACTCAAAACCCAAAACCGCATATTCTGACAAAAGGGAATTATAGATATAGAACTTCCCTTTCCTGTCTTCAAGATTTTTCAGTGAATTATACGGCTTGTTGGTATTGGCATCGTGTAGAACGGCATGTCGGTGAGAGAAGGTCCCCCGCTGACAATCCTGTCCGGTAATGCGAACTGTTTTGCCGTCCAGCAAAAGCGAGCCGTACGCAAGAAGTTCCGCGGCCGCCCAGTTGAGGCTCTTGGAATTGTAGAACATGTCCTTCCTCTGCTTAAGCTGCGCCTCGATCTGCTTTAGCGGCTTAAAGCCTTTTGGCAAGCTGGTAAGACATTCTGCAACTTTGTTGATGCTCTCTGCGCTTATTCCTGTTTCCGGGGATTGCTCAAAATCCTCCGGTGTAGCCCATCTCAACTGCTTCCATTCCTGCTCGAATTTGGTAAACTGGTAAGGCAGAGGTTTTTCTTTTACAAGATTCAGACGGTCCTGTAAAAGTTGTCTGAATTCCTGATCCAGTTGCTTGGCAATTTCCGCATCGATATCCCCGTTTTCCATCAGCTTCTTGGCATAGATCTCTCTCGGATTGGGGTGTTTGGAAATGACATTATATAGCTCGGGTTGGGTGAACTTCGGCTCGTCCGCCTCATTGTGCCCATGCCTCCTGTAGCAGACCATGTCGACAAAAATGTCCTGGTTGAATTTTTGCCTGAATTCGATAGCCAATTTGGCGGCGAACACTACCGCTTCTGCATTATCCCCGTTCACGTGGATCACGGGGGCATCAATGATCTTAGCGACATCCGTACAATATATGGAAGATCTACCGTCATCAAAGTCAGTAGTAAATCCTACCTGGTTGTTGATCACAAAGTGGATCGTTCCTCCTGTATTGAAGCCTTTGAGGTTGGCCATCTGGGTTACCTCATACACGATACCCTGACCCGCTATCGCCGCGTCTCCGTGGATCAAAATGGGAACCGCTTTATTTTTATCCCCATCGTGTTGGGAATCAATTTTCGCGCGTATAAACCCCTCTACTACCGGATTTACCGCCTCCAGGTGGGAAGGGTTAGGGGCGAGCTTTAAATGTACCTTTTTATTGTTGATGCTGACTACATCACTGGCAAAGCCCAAATGGTACTTCACGTCCCCATCTCCCATGGTGAGATCAGGCTTCGCGGTACCTTCAAATTCCGAAAAGATCTGCTCATAGGTCTTGCCCATAATATTTGCCAACACGTTCAGACGGCCGCGATGGGCCATCCCAATCATGCATTCCTCTACGCCTAGATCTGCACCGATGTTGATCACCGCATCCAGAAACGGTATGGTGCTTTCCCCGCCTTCGAGAGAGAAACGTTTTTGGCCGATATATTTGGTGTGGAGGAAATTTTCAAAGACAACGGCTTCGTTGAGCTTGGAAAGGATCCTCTTCTTAATCTCCAAAGAGGGTGAAAAGGCCAAGGCTTCCTTCTCAATTTTTATCCTTAGCCAATCCAGCATTTCCGGATTCCTGATATAGAGATATTCAAATCCCATAGGACCTACATATATCTTTTGTAAGGCCTCCAGTATACTGCTTAATTTGGCTGTACCAATACCGATTTCTTTCCCGGCTTGGAACTCTGTATTTAAATCATTTTCGTCCAATCCGAAATTCTCGATACCGATCAGCGCCTTCCTGTCCACCCGTTCCCTTACAGGATTGGTTTTGGATTTGAGGTGTCCCCTGGAGCGATAGGCATGGATAAGTGCCCTGACTTTAATTTCTTTGGGCAGTTGCTCCATGTCCATAATGGTTCCTTTGGTAGACAAGTGGCCATTTTCAGCCGGAGCCGGTTGCGCTGACGCTGTGGTGACAACGGTTCCATTCTCCTCCTCCCCAAACTTGGCGATGGCGAAATCAAAGCCGTCGAAGAAGCTTTTCCAGCTGGGTTCAACTGATTCAGGATCTTTCTTATAGTCCTGATAAAGCTCATCAATGTAAGCCACGTGGGCATTAGAGATATATGAAAATTTATCCATGATTGTAGTATTCTATCGTAAAGGTAAATCAATAAAACTAGGTACAAAAACCTTATATTCGTATAAGCAAATATATTCAATTTCTCGCGACAGAACAGGATTAGGCGAGAACCATTTTTAATTTGTCCGATTGAGTTAAAGGTCGAATTGACAATATATTATTTCTAAAATTAATGAGAAAGTCACTCAAAGCCCATGCCAGCGATCAGGACTTGCCTTACGATCTATTGAAAATATAGGGGAAATGAAGTGGATGGTGGAAAAAGGCAAAACCCGTCCCCAGGATTTTGTTGGAAGTGACGCGTTTCCAAGGGCTGATAGCGGGATATTCATAACTTAAAGGCGGAAGGAAACCCACCGCCCGGGCATTTTTTTCATAGACTTCCTTCCGCAGGGGATGAAAAGGAGCCACGCCGTTGTAGGTTTCATTCCAAAGATCATTTTGGACGATCCAATATATTAACCTTATGGCGTCCTGGCGGTAGATATAGTTGACCGGAGCATGTCCGACCACCCTCTCTTTGTTGGACACGTGAATCCCGGGAATTCGGTCATCCCCCAACAATCCCCCTAGCCGGATTACCGTAAAATCATAGGTCTTCTCTTTCCACAAGATCCATTCTGCCTCTAAAAGTGTTCGATTACCTGTATTTAGCAACGAAAGCTCATCCGACTCCGACACCACCCGATTAAGATCCGGATATACGGATGTGGCGCTGATAAAAATAACTTTGGGGATTTTGGCTGCCTCTATTAGGTGCCTCAGGGCTTTGATTTGAAGCAAATGAAAGCCTTCTGGTTTGGTCCTTACCTGAGGCGGAATATTAATGACCAGCACCTCTACATTAAATATTGCCTCCCGCACTTCTTCCGGTGTAGGATTTAAAAAAAAGGGATAAGCATTTATCCCTTTTTCATTCAACAATTTTGCCTTCTCGATAGATGTGGTAGTTCCAAGAAGATCAAAGCCTTTCTCCAGAAGAAACTCGCCAAGCGGCTCCCCTAGCCATCCCAAACCGATAATCCCGATTTTCACCTATTTCCTCGGTGCAGTTCTAAAAACATAATCCCATATGGGCACACTCACTCCGAAGGCCACATCAGGATCTTTGTAGTGGTGTATGGCATGGTTCACCCAAAGTATTTTCAAGAAATTCTTGGGCGGCTGATAGGCATGCACCACATAATGTACTCCCAAATACAAAGCATACCCGACAAGAAATCCCGGAAGAAAATAGAAGGCGTAATCACCCATCAAAAAAGTAAAGAGATAATATAAAATTACCGCATACAAACCTGAAATAAACGGGGGCATGGCCAGCCTGTCCTTATCCTTGGGATAGTCATGGTGAACGCCATGGATCGTGTACTGGATTTTATCCTTGACTTTATTGGTCGGCAACATATGATAGAGATACCTATGCATCATATATTCGACGAAGGTAAAGGCTAAAAAGCCACCGAATACCAAAGCACTGGCCACTAGTAAGGAAATAGGAGTTGTCGTTATGCCGTAATACAATGAGAATCCACCCACGATAACAAAAATTATGATAGGGATACTGATATGTGTCCTGCTCAATTTTTCCAACACCGGATTTTTGAACATATGTGCAGAACCATGATTATCCGGCTTATCCAATCTTCCAATCTTTTTCATTTGAGAACTGTTTACTACGTTAATAAGAACCTTTGTAAAGGTTTTCTGTTTTTTTAATCGAGGTCAATGACCAAGAAATCTTACAAAGTTAGCTTAATTACTACGATATTGAAGCAAATAATGATTGCAATAATTATTCTATATCAAACTCGCTTTAGCATTTAAAAGCGTCTTTTCTATTGTTTTCAGGTAATAGGCCTCATATAAAGGAAGTACATTGCAAACGTCGAATTGTTTTGCCCGCTCCAAAGCCCTATCTTTAAAACCTTGGAGGTTATCATCAGAAAGGATTTCCAATGCTTTTTTTGTCATCGTCTCCACATCTCCTACCTTACAGACAAAGCCAGTCACCCCATCAATGTTTAGTTCTGGGATACCTCCAGCATCAGAAGAAAGTAGCGGCACTTCGCAAGCCATAGCCTCCAGTGCAGCCAAGCCAAAACTTTCCTTTTCGGAAGGCATGAGAAAAAGATCAGCTACAGACAACACTTCCTCCACCGCTTCCAATTTCCCTAGGAACCTTACATCATCGAAAATGTTAAAATCACGGCAAAGCCGTTCCATTTTATCTCTCTCCGGCCCGTCTCCAACTAGCAGGAGCTTGGCAGGAACGACTTTTCGGACCTCATTAAAAACCTTGATTACATCATCCACCCGCTTTACTTTCCGAAAATTGGAGGTATGCACCAAGAGTTTTTCGCCGGCGGGACATATAGCCAATTTAAAATGTTCCTTCTTCTGCTTTTTAAATCTATCCATGTCGATGAAGTTGGGTATAACTTCAATTTCAGTCCGGATATCAAAATGCTCATACGTGGCTTTTCTTAAATCTTCAGAAACCGCAGTTACCCCATCTGACTCATTGATGCTGAAGGTTACCACGGGTTCATAACTGGGATCCTTGCCCACCAAGGTGATATCCGTTCCATGCAGGGTGGTCACCACGGGTATATGTATATTTTGGCTTTTCAAAATCTGCTTGGCCATGTAGGCAGCCGAAGCGTGCGGAATCGCATAATGTACATGCAGCAAGTCCAGTTTTTCATATTTGACCACATTTACCATTTTACTGGCTAAAGCCAATTCATAGGGCATATGGTCAAATAACGGATAGCTTTTTATATCAACTTCATGGTAATACAGGTTTTCACTAAAAAAATCCAATCTGGTAGGCTGTCTGTAAGTGATAAAGTGGATTTGATGTCCTTCCCTTGCAAGAGCTTTCCCCAGTTCAGTGGCCACGACCCCACTCCCCCCGAAGGTGGGATAACAGACAATTCCGATTTTCATATTTGTGTTTATAAATCAATCTTTTCGATAATCTACTATAAACACGGTTATGCTTTAATTTTGTTCACTTAGGAAAATATTTTTATTTCCCCGATCCAGAGATCTGTAAATTACATCGTGTATTTCTGCTCTTACCTTATCTTTAAACAATCCGTTGTTGGTAGAACTGGGGTATACGCGGTTAGCTAAAAAAACATAAATAAGATTGTTCTCGGGATCTGCCCATACTGCTGTACCCGTGAAACCTGTATGGCCGAAAGAACTCTTCGGTGCCAATACTCCCGCATTCCCCCCTTTGTCCTTTTCCAAAGCGGGCTTATCCCATCCCCAGGCCCTGCGGCTTTGGGTGGATTGTCTTTCTGTAAACTGCGTGACGGTATGGCTCTCCAATAAATCCCTTCCCCCATACTTGCCCTTTTGCAACATCATCTGCATGATGATGGCCAAATCGTTGGCGGTTCCAAACAAACCCGCATGTCCGGCCACTCCACCCAACATGGCCGCTCCCTGATCATGGACATAACCTTGGACCAGGCCTTTACGGAAGGCGCGATCAAGCTCGGTGGGCGCAATTCTTTCTTTGGTAAATTTGTCCAATGGGTGATAGGTCAGGCTATAAATCCCAAGCGGATCATAAAAATTTTGCTCCAAAAATAGATCCAGGGGCTGATTCACCACCCGCTCCACTATTTTTTGTAATATCAACATACCAAGATCGGAATAAAGATAGCCATACTTCTTGCTCCCACTTGGCAGTTTTCTTAGATCTGACTCGACCGTCCATTTCCATACGCTATCAGGCAAAGCATCCATGGCGTACATATTTTCTGCCACAGGCACCGTATAACCTCTATCGGGTGTAGCATTATAGTAGCCCTCCTTCCACCTGCCGGATTCAATGGTTTTGGCAAAATGGGGAATATAAGGCAACAGCCCTGCCTCATGGGCCATGATGTCCTTGATCTGCAGCTTTCCCTTGTTCGTCGCTTTTAATTCAGGGAGGTAATCCCCTACAGTCCGTCCCATATCTATAAGCTGTCGGCTGTCCAAAAACATCATCACTTGGGTGGTCGCCACCACCTTCGTTATGGAAGCCAGATCATATATGGTCTCGGTGGTAACAGGCACGGTTTTATCATAGTCATAGTAACCATAGGCCTTTTCAAACACGACCTTTCCATCCTTGGCCACCAATACCGTCCCTCCAGGAGTAGATTTTTTGGCGATGGCATTGGCCATTAAACGATCTATTTCCTGCAAGGCGTAGCTGCTCATACCATTGCTTTCAGGTGAGGAATATCCCAATCGATCTATCCCTTTCATATAACCGCCACTTCCGACAGAAAGATTCTTGCTCACGCTGACAGGAAGCACCCCATAAGCGGATCTTCCACCAAAGATGATCTGCGGCGCAATTTTCTCTGTAATATCATTTCCCTCATAAGCCACCACCAAGTGGGGTAATCCATCCAAAAATTTGGCTGCATAGGGATTGCCAAAAAGCACCGCTATCACGGAATGGGTTTCACTGAGTCTTTTGATAAAATCAATGTTCTTTTGATCCATTCCAAAATCACGTTTCGGGTTGTTGGTCAAACCCGTGACGCCCACCACCACAGTGTTGTAATCTTTAAGCTTTTCTTCCAAGGCGGCATACTCCCCTGCGGCATTTGTTTTCCCTAGCTTAAAATGGTCAACTTTCCCATACTTGTCCAACTGTTTCCGAAAAACGTCACCTTGGCCTCCAATGGTGACTGTAGCCATCTGCAGGAGTTCAATATTTTTAAGTGGCAAGAAATTATTTTCGTTGGTAGCTACGGTGACTGCAGCCGCATAAAGTTCCTCAATTAAGGCTTTGGTTTCAAAGTTGCTTATTCGCTCCGCCAGCCTGTGGACATCTACCTTTTGGGGACGGATCAGACCGGACCAATATTTGGCTTTTAAGACTTTACGTACCCTGCGGTCGATTTCCTTTTCCGTAATCCGTCCTTCCCTAACGGCCTCTAAGATCAGTTTTTTTGCTTTGGGAACATCTTCCGAAAAAACCAGGACATCATTCCCGGCCAACAGCGCCATCAGATCCACCTCTCCAGGCTTGTATAGATTGCTTACGCCCTTCATATTTAAGGCATCCGTGAAGATAAGCCCATTGAAACCCATCTCCTTCTGAAGAAGGTCCGTCACTACGCTCTTGGACAAAGTCGTTGGGAGGCTCGCCTGGCTTCCAAGACTTGGGACATGAAGATGGGCCACCATCACGCTCATCAGTCCCTCATCGATAAGCTGTCTATAAGGGAAAAGATCAACATCTAGGATCTGGCTCCGGGAATTGTTGATCACCGGAGTAGCATAATGAGAATCCAAATTGGTGTCGCCATGCCCAGGAAAATGCTTGGCGTTGGCCATAATACCGTGGTCCTGCAAACCCTTCATATAGGCCATCGAATTTTTTGCAACCAATGTTTTTTCCTCTCCGAAAGATCGGTAGCCAATAACCGGGTTGTCGGGATTTGAATTGACATCCACCACTGGAGCGAAATTGATGTGCATGCCCAACTCTTTGAACTGCCCTGCAATCTCTTTTCCCATCTGATAAATCAATTGAGTGTCCTGTATGGCTCCCAGTGTCATTTGTTTGGGAAACTGGACCACACTGTCCAAACGCATGCCTACTCCCCATTCGGCATCCATGGCGATGAAGAGTGGCGCCTTGGTAATGGACTGAAAATGGTTGGTCAAGTGGGCCTGCCTAACCGGGCCGCCCTGAAAAAATATCAGTCCGCCAATGTTTTCCTCCCGGATAAGTCTTGAAATCTCTTCTTTATGCCTGTTGTCTTTGTTGGAATAAGCGGCCACCATAAACAATTGCCCCAGTCGCTCCTCAAAGCTGAGGCTATTGAAAACACTGTCCACCCAGTAGACCTGCCTCATGACATCATCACTGGTCAAAGGATCTTCTTTTTGAACGGGGGCCTCTTCCTTGGCAATCAAAAAGTTTAAACAAAAAAGAAGGGCAAAAAGGGCTATTAAAACTTTTTGAACCATGAAACCGTTAAATTTTTATTGCAAAATAATTAAAATACCTTTGTAGGTATCTTCATTAAAATCAAACATACACAAAAACCTTCTTTTCTTCTTACCAAAAAGGATAAATTGATGCATGTTTATTCGAAGCAACCAGCCAAGAGGACAAATATTATGATCTGATTGGAAAAACTCCTACCTGGTCGCTGATAAAGCCGACGTTCCATTGAAGATTAAAGATTGGCTATTGTAAAAACAAGTTATAAAAAATGAAACTTCCATCCATTGTAAGAATAGCAAACCCAAAGAGATTCAGCGTTACTCCCCGACATTACGACCCCATAAAGGACGAGATAGAACAACGCACTTCAGCTATAAAAAAGGAACTCGAAGAAGAGGGAATTCTCTCTCCCGAAAATGGATCCACCGTCCTTTCGACAGGATATCAGTCTTCCATAAAGGGTGCTTTTAGAAAAAAAACCAGGGCCAAAAGCTCCTCTTTATTTGAGAGTTCGGGTCTGCTCCGCCTTCTTATCTTTGTTGTCCTCCTCGGGGGACTGGGCGGATATCTGTATCTTGGAAATGGAGTCCTGTATTACCTGGCTTATCTATGCATGGGGATTGGGATGTTGATCCTCCTCAAAAGGTTAAAGGGAAGGCACAAAAATGAGTGATATTATCCAGCTGCTACCCGATGCCATTGCCAACCAGATCGCCGCAGGTGAGGTGGTGCAGCGACCGGCTTCAGCCTTAAAGGAATTGTTGGAAAATGCCGTGGATGCCGGGGCCTCCAAAATTCAGGTGCTAGTGAAGGAAGCGGGAAAGATGCTCATTCAGGTGATTGACGATGGAAAGGGCATGTCGATGACGGATGCCAGGATGAGTTTTGAAAGGCACGCCACCTCAAAAATAAGAACCTCGGCAGACCTCTTCGCCATCCGGACTTTTGGATTTAGAGGGGAAGCCTTGGCGTCAATAGCCGCTGTAGCCCAAGTAGAATTAAAAACGCGCCTGAGAGGGGAAGAATTGGGAACCCATCTCTGCATCGAAGGCTCTGAAGTAAAAAAACAGGAGCCTGCCACCTGTCCGATAGGTAGCTCTATAGCGGTAAAAAATCTATTTTTCAACGTGCCTGCCAGAAGGAATTTCCTGAAGTCAAATGCTGTGGAGATGAGGCATATCGTCGAAGAATTCCAAAGGGTGGCCCTGTCCTATCCCGAGGTTGGCTTTAGCCTGCTACAGAATGACATGGAATTATTCAATCTCCCCTCGGGAAAACTCAGCCAGCGAATAGTAGGGATATTCGGGAAAGCCTACCAGGGTCAACTGGTCACCTGTAAAGAAGATACGCCCCATATGGGGATCAAAGGTTATATCGGAAAGCCACAGAACGCTAAAAAAACCCGTGGAGAGCAGTTCTTCTTCGTCAATAACCGCTACATCAAGAGTAACTACCTCCACCACGCTGTCAGCAACGCCTACGAGGGATTAATATCAGCCGACCAACACCCCTTTTATGTACTCTTCCTTGAGATTGATCCTGTCCATATAGATATCAATGTACATCCCACCAAGACTGAGATCAAATTTGATGATGAAAGGACCATCTATGGCGTGATACGGTCTGCAGTCAAGCAGGCATTGGGCGCCCATAATGTGGTTCCTACTTTGGATTTCAGCTTTGACGTCAACTTTGCCGAAAACTGGAAAAACGATACCGCAAAGAATATTGAAGTCAGCAGGGAAAATAATTACAAGACTTTCAGTACCCCAAGCTTCAAGAGACAGGAAGTATCCGGTTGGGAAAAAATGTTTGAAAGCAACGGTTCCAAGGTGGACTTTGAAACTTCCAAATTGCAAAATGAGGAGAATGAAAAAGAGTTGCTTACCTTTTCAAGCAAGGCAAATCCCTCCGATAAAAAAGAGATTGTTGAACCTGTGTTGGAAAGCGAGAATACAGGGGTTACTTTTCAACTCGGCTTAGCCTACGTAGTGGTACAGATGTCGACGGGAATGCTGCTTCTAGACCAACAGGCCAGCCATGAGCGCATATTGTACGAAAAATACAAAAGGCAGCTTCAAAACTCGTCCGGGGCTTCGCAGCAGTGCCTTTTCCCCCAAAGCATTGACTTAAGCCCTCCGGATTTTGCTTTGGTGATGGATTTAAAAGAAGAGTTGACTAACTTGGGTTTCTTGGTGGTTGAATTTGGCAATAATACCATTGTCATTAATGGTGTCCCCGCGGATATCACCATCACCAACGAAAAGGCTTTGTTTGAGGGGTTGCTCGAACAATTTAAAAACTTCAAGTCGGAGCTTTCGCTCGATAAAAAAGAAAACTTGGCCCGATCATTGGCACGGAAGGCTTCTCTGAAAAAGGGCGCAAAGTTAAACAACCAGGAAATGGAAACCCTTGTGGGGCAATTGTTTGCCTGTCAAAATCCCAATTACGGGCTATCGGGCAACAAGACTTTCATTAAATTGGATACAAATAAAATACTTAGTTTTTTCAACCAATAATTTATGTTTAGATCGCTTACTCCGGTAGTAAAGAACTTGTTGCTGATCACCGTAGGATGTTTCATTATCACCTCATATTTCCTTCCCCACCTGGAGAGGATGTTTGCCTTGTATTATATCGAAAGTGATTTTTTCATGCCCTTTCAATTGCTGACCTATATGTTTATGCATGCGGACTTTTGGCATCTATTCAGCAATATGCTGGGGCTGTTTATCTTCGGTCCGTTGTTGGAGCAGTTTCTGGGGCCTAAAAAGTTGTTGATCCTGTGGATGGTATGTGGCGTGGGTTCGGGTGTACTTTATTCCGGATATACCGCTTACCAGATGAAGTCATTGGAAAACAAAATAGAACAGTTTGCCGAAAATCCCGATCCGGAGGAATTCAACCGTTTTGTCTCTGAAAACAGGTATATGTTTGGCCCCGGGATATACGACCTCATCGATGATTACAGCAGAAACCCCGACAACGACAGCCTTAGGGAAAGAGCGCAGTCGAACATGATGGGCGTATGGGAACTCAAATCCAACATACCCATGGTAGGGGCTTCGGGTGCCTTGTTTGGGATTCTGATTGCCTTTGGGATGCTGTTTCCCAACACCCAATTGTTTCTCCTGTTTCCTCCCATGCCTATCAAGGCAAAATATTTGGTATTGTTCTATGGCTTGTACACCGTTTATAATATTTTTGTCAGTAATCCAGGGGACAATGTGGCCCATTTTGCCCATTTGAGCGGATTGATCATCGGTGCCGCGTTGATATTATTTTGGAAGAAAAGCAGGACTAATTTTTATTGACATGTACGGAGGATTCTGGTTTAATTTAAAAAACGCCTTTAACCATAAGGAAAACGGCCTTTACAAGCTGTTGGCTATCAATATCCTTTTGTATTTGGTAGTCATGGTATCGGGGGTTTTGATGACTTTGGGTGGAGCGGAAGGCACCTATAGACAGTTGTTGTCCTATTTGATGATGCCCGCTTCCATCCCCTATTTTGCCTCGCAGCCCTGGACGATATTTACCTACATGTTTCTTCATGAAGGCTTCTTCCATATCCTCTTCAATATGCTGTTCCTGTATTGGTTCGGCCTCTTGATCAATGAATACCTGGGAAGCAGGAAATTGGTAAACCTGTACATTCTCGGGGGATTAGCCGGCGGATTGTTCTATCTTTTGATTTATAACCTAGCTCCGCTTTTCAGCAATCAAATTGACACTGCCTTGATGCTTGGCGCCAGTGCGGGAGTCTATGCTATAGTAGTAGGCGCCGCTACTTTGACGCCCAATACAGAATTTCACCTCATCCTCCTGGGACCGGTGAAAATCAAATATATTGCTATTTTTTATGTGCTGGTGGCTTTTGCCAATTCCAGCGGCTCCAATGCCGGTGGCGAATTGGCTCATTTGGGCGGCGCGGCCTTAGGGTTTTTGTATATCCGCCAATTGCAAAAAGGAAGGGACATTGGCCGCCCGGTGCAGTGGGTAAGCGGGCTTTTCGAGAATTTGATGGCCAAGAAACCCAAAGTGAAGGTCACCTATAGGAAGAAATACACCGGTGAAAGCCACTCCGCCGAACCGAAAAGGACTGTCGATGTCAGCACACAGGAAGAAATTGACAAAATCCTGGACAAAATCGCCGAAAAAGGCTACGACAACCTGAGCAAGGAGGAGAAAAGGAAGCTTTTTGACTTTAGTAATAAGTAGGGGCGGAGGTTACAAACAGCATATGGATCTGATCATTTTCCCGACTATTGAGGTATTATGTCTGTCAAATGAGCCGTGAAGGGTTTTTGAGGTGATTATGAATGGAAAGTTATATTTTATTTCTTTTTCCTGAAAGTTCCATTTTAAGTCAAACCTCAACAGTATTTTCCATCAGCGGTCTTTCTAAATTGCTGAGGTTCATTAATCCTAATCTTAAAAGTTTGGTATTAGCTTGAAGAGTTAAGGTACTTATAAAGGCCCTCAAGTAAGGAAACATAATAGCTATAGCATTTTTATAAAAATAGGGTGGAATTTCCTGGAGATCAATCGGAGCTTCAAATTTAAATTTCCCAATTGATCTCAATTCAAATATAATGTTATCCTCTTGCTCGCTTTCATGTGTAATGAAATTTAATTCCAAGTGAAATATTCCCGTTGAGGCACTATATTCTCCTTTTGGTATAAAACCAATCTTAATATTGGAACTAACATTATTAGCCTCATTATATGAGAATTGAGGAACTTTAAATTCTTCAAACGTAAATGCAGCTTTTTTTCCTTCTATCATCTTGCAATATTATCAAAAAAAAAAGACCCTGGTAAACTTCCAGGGTCTTTTTTTGTACATGTTTTCCTCCATTCGGGAGAAAACATGTCTTAAATCCTATATTCTCGTAATGAATTTCTTCGCTCCCATATTCATCAAATGAATATTCGTACACAATTTCAGGTGGTGTTGGAAGGTAATCGAATGAAAATGCTGTTGAGATTGCATCCAAATAATTTGAAATGTCTTTCCCTTTAGAAATTTTTCGCATCTGCTCGAACTCCGCGGCTACCTTATCCTTATTTGCTAAAAGATGCGCTCTAAGCGCTATTTTAGCTTTTTCTAATGCTTCCATAATTTCAAGATGTAAATGTAATATAAGGAGGCTTTTTATATATTATATCTCCTTTATTTTTATAAGAAATTATTATTCTTGGATTTAAAATGGTAAAGCTCGGGTCTTTACCTCTCCCTGTAAAATCAATTTTGATACCAAGTTTCTCACTATTTTTATAATCTACTGCCCTTATTACCTTGAAAGGGAATACTTCTTCCGGACAAGCCTCCCGTAAGTACTTTATGACATAACATAAATCAACACCTTTTGTTCCCTCCGGATGTATTAGTTCAAATTCGCGCAACAAATCAACGAACCCTACCAGGTGTTTCCGATTGCCGGCTAAGTCCAAATAAAACCCATCGACATTATGGTCTATTTCTACATCGGATTCGAATACATAATATTGTCTATCATAATGAAGATCGCCCCAAATTTTAGCATACTCTAAATTATATTCCCAAAAATAATATCCTTCCCCGAGAAACGGCAGCTGGCCTTTGGAAGGATCATATTTTGATAGAAAAGGAACTTTGGAGGTTATATCCTCTTTTTCGCCATCTTTACTACAGGTATGTTGTACAGTAAATTCCACCTTTGGGTTATAAAGCGCTTAAATACATTCCCAATAATAGAAAATTAATTTTATCCAGCGCTATTTTTGTCCTAGTATTTATATCTCTCAATTCAATTGGTGAAAATCACCATACAACTAGGCTTTAGTGGCCTACTTATTCGCCCACCAAGAATTAAAATGCGCTTTTTCAATGCAAAATTGAAGGTTTATTGTAGCCTCGACAGGAATCGAACCTGTATCTAAAGTTTAGGAAACTTCTATTCTATCCATTGAACTACGAGGCCATTATTATAAAGATCTCAAGAATTCTTTGCCAATCCCAGATTTCAAGTATTTTTCTCTTTCCCGAGCTTCTATTCTTGTTTCCTGGAGTTCACTATAGATAAGCCTCCCAGGGCGATAATCTTTGGTAGAAGTGTTCTTACCTGAATTGTGTTCCTTTATCCTATTTTCTAAATCCACGGTAAAGCCAACATAAATTCTACCATCTTTTACACTCTTTATCGCATACACTATATACATATGTAAGAGAAAACTTCCCTGCCTACCGGCAGGCAGGTATTCTATCCATTGAACTACGAGGCCATTGGCAACAAAAAAGGTATCCAGAACCAATCCCAGACAAGCCCTCCTCGTTTCGCTCCGCAATTTAAGTCATATTTTTTCATTTCTACAAATATTCCAAACCCAACTTGCTCTTTTAAAGATTAAACAGCTATCTTTGCAGTCCAAAATTATGATGGACGGGATCCATCAATTCACTTAATATCAATATAATATGGCAGTAAAAATCAGATTAGCGCGTAGAGGCAGAAAAAAAATGGCCATCTATGACGTTGTAGTAGCTGATGCAAGAGCTCCACGCGATGGACGCTTTATCGAGAAAATCGGGACTTATAACCCCAATACTGACCCCGCATCGATCAACATCAACAACGACCGTGCACTTAAATGGTTGTTGAACGGTGCGCAACCTACGGATACCGTTAAAGCAATGCTTTCCTACCGTGGTGTGTTGCTAAGAAAACACCTTCAGATCGGTGTGCTGAAAGGCGCAGTGACCCAAGAAGATGCGGATAAGCGTTTTGAAGATTGGAAAGAAGGCAAGGAAGCTGCTATCAGCGGCAAAGTGGACAAACTTTCACAAGAGAAATCCGACGCACGTCAGAAAGCATTGGATGCTGAAACGGCCAAGAACACCGCCCGTGCGGAGTCTTTGAAGAAAAAAGAAGAGGAGGCCATCGCCGCAGCCAAAGCTGCCGAAGCCCCAGCCGAAGAAGAAGCTTCTGCCGAAGCAACTCCAGATGCCGAGACTCCTGAAGCTAACGAAGAAAACCAAGCTTAATAAAATACCCGTTTCATGAACAAGGATAGCTGTTTCCAATTGGGCTACATTGCTAAAGTTCATGGACTTCATGGAGAACTGACCGCTGTGCTGGATGTGGATTTCCCGGAAGATTATGAGAACATCGAACATGTGTTCGTGGCTCAGGATTCCCGGTTGGTTCCTTATTTTCTTGAACACTTTGTACTTCAGCCCAATCAAAAGGCTTTGGCGAAGTTTGAAGGCTTTGACAGTATTGACGAGGCAGCTGTTTTGGTGGGTTCGGAATTATACCTCCCCCTGAAGGACCTGCCGGAGCTTAAAGAGGACCAGTTTTATTTTCATGAATTGATTGGGTTTGCCGTGCATGATGAACTGCACGGAGAGTTGGGAGAAGTTAAGCACATATATGATCTTCAAACCCAGGAATTGATCGGACTGGAATACAAAGGACGGGAAATCTTGATACCTATCAAGGATGAGATCATCCTGAAAGTAGACAAGACAGAAAAGAAAGTTTTCTGTCGATTGCCAGATGGCTTACTTGAAATTTACCTGGAGGATTAATCCATGCATATCGACATCATCACAGTAGTTCCCGGATTGCTGGAAGGCCCCTTTTCCCATTCAATATTACAAAGGGCGGAGGACAAAGGTCTTGCAAAAGTGCGGGTTCATAACCTGAGGGATTATGCCACCGGCAAACAAAAACAGGTCGACGACTATGCTTTTGGAGGCGGTGCCGGCATGGTCTTGATGGTGGAACCTATTCTTCGCTGCTTAAATGCATTGAAGGCCGAGCGGACTTATGATGAAGTGATCTACATGACTCCCGACGGAGAGGTATTTGACCAGCAAATGGCCAATACCTTATCCTTAAAGGGGAACCTCATTATCCTCTGCGGACACTACAAAGGAGTGGACGAAAGGATCAGGCAGCATTTTATCACCAAAGAAATAAGCATTGGGGATTATGTCTTGTCGGGAGGGGAACTTGCGGCGGCGGTAATCGCCGATGCAGTCATAAGGTTGATTCCAGGGGTATTGAACGATGAGACATCGGCACTGACGGATTCTTTTCAGGACGGCCTGCTGGCCCCCCCCGTGTTTACCAGACCGGCGGAATACGAAGGCATGAAAGTTCCCGAAATTCTGCTCTCTGGACACAATGCCCACATCGAAGATTGGAGATTTGAAGAATCGGTTCGCCGTACACAGAAAAGGAGGCCCGACTTGTTGGAAGGCAAAGACCTTGTATAGGCGATTACAGAAAGAATTGATTTATAATATTAGAAAAAGATATTGCATAGATTTGCGATAAGCACATAATACAACAGATATGAGCGAACTACTTAAATTTGTAGAAGAGGAATACGCCGAGGCGAGATCCAAGTTCCCTTCTTTCAAGGCAGGTGATACGATCAACGTCCACGTAAAAATTACGGAAGGCAACAAAGAGCGTATCCAACAGTTTCAGGGAACGGTAATACAAAGAAGAAATCCAAGCAGTAATGGCGAAACCTTTACCGTGAGGAAAATTTCCAACGGTATTGGCGTAGAAAGGATTTTCCCAATCATCAGCCCCAACATCGAGAAAATCGAAGTTCTGAGGGAAGGTAGAGTTAGGCGAGCCAGATTGTTCTACCTGAGAGGACGTCATGGCAAGTCTGCCAGGATTAGAGAAAAAATCAGGACGAAAAAGCAGTAGATCAATTAAACAATAAAGGAGGTTCATCAATGGATCTCCTTTATTGTTTAATATTTTCAGTATAACTTCCAGCTCTGTTGGATAGCATTCCCCATGTGCAGAAGCTCCAAAGCAGCATATCAACCAGAAAGAAGAAAAAGCTAGCGTTTTCCTTAGACAATGGAAGAAGAAAAACTATTTTTAAGCTTGGCGCGGTACGAAGCATCGTGCACCCACTTGACAGACCATTATACCTTTAACTACATTATCCTATCGGATTTTTAATATGAAGAAAATACTTATCACTGGCGGTGCCGGATATATTGGTTCGCATACCGCGGTAGCTTTGGTCCATGCGGGTTTCGAACCTATAATTATTGACGATTTTTCAAATTCCGAGAAAGGGGTTTTAAAGGGACTTCAACAGATTCTGGACAAGGAAATCCAGTGTTATGAAGGGAATTGTAATGATAGCGTTCTTATGGAGAGGATTTTCAGCTCGCATGAGATCGAAGGAATTATCCATTTCGCGGCCCACAAGGCCGTGGGGGAAAGCACACAACTTCCCCTAAAATACTACCGAAACAATATCGGCTCCCTTTTGGTCCTGTTGGACACCATGAAGCAATTCGGTGTCAAAAACATCGTCTTCTCCTCTTCCTGCACCGTGTACGGCCAGCCAGACGAACTGCCTGTCAAGGAATCTACCCCAAGAAAAGATGCCGAAAGCCCCTATGGCAATACCAAAAGAATAGGGGAGGATATCCTGGTCGATTATGTAAAAAGTGGCGAGCAGATCCGCGCCATTGCCTTGCGATATTTCAATCCCATCGGAGCCCATGAATCCGCCCTCATCGGAGAGCTTCCCATTGGAGTTCCTGCGAATCTTGTACCCTTTGTCACCCAAACGGGAGTTGGCATGCGGGAAAAGATCACCGTATTCGGGGATGATTATGATACTCCCGATGGAACCTGCATCCGGGACTACATCCATGTAATGGATCTGGCCGATGCCCACGTCAAGGCCATACAATACCTGGAAGACAAGCCTGAGAATTTCTATGACCTCTTCAATGTAGGCACCGGAAATGGCAACACCGTAATGGAGGTGATCAAAGCTTTTGAAAAAGTCAGTGGGAAGCCGTTGAATTATCAAATCGGCCCCAGACGGTCTGGTGATATAGAAAAAGTGTGGGCAGACACCTCCAAAATCAACCAAGAGCTGAACTGGTTCCCCCGATACAATCTGGAGGAATCCCTAAGGGACAGCTGGAACTGGCAATTAAGTCTAGCAAAGCGACAATAGGTACCGGAAATAAAACATCAGGTGTCGGAAATTCTTAACCAATGCAAGCGTCTATGCCTCTCCGCCTTACTGAAAGATTCGATGTCTTTCAAACGGTTTTTCCCTGTCAAATAAATAGCGGTAGGTGTGATGGGTTTTGTAGATGCTTGCATTGATTTGTTCGCATACCCGCATCATTTTAGGATTGAAGTCCCCTATCCAGTTCATTTCTATGGATTCGTAAGGGAAAGAGCTCTTGCTACTCATTTCATTGTAGCGTTTGACCATGGCACTTTCTACTCCTTTGCCCTGATGTTCGGGGACAACGCCAAAGACCAATCCCAGCATTTTGTTGGGAGGATTGAAAATTTTGTTATACAGAAATTTCATTTTACCCATTAAATCCATTTTTCCGTTGACATACTTGAACAATTGGTTTAGTTCGGGTATGGAGATGAAAAAGGAAACAGGCTCTCCTTTGTAAAATCCAAAATAAATCAATTGCGGATCAATAACGGGTTTCATTTTCCCAAACATCAGTTGCGCCTCCTTTAGGGTCATGCTTTTGCCCAGATGTCTTGCCCATGCCTTGTTGTACACGGTCATGAAGTATTCAGGAGCCTTGTGTGACAATTCCTTGCCTCTCAGGTACCGATAGTTATAGTCCGGGTGATTTAAAGTGATATCGGCTCTTTCATGAAATTTTTGATCAAAACCCACTCCTTTAACCGGCCGCATGTAGGTGTATTGTTTGAAATATATCTGAAAACCATAAGCTTCAAAGAAATCCTTATAGTAAGCAAAATTCCAGGGCATATTGTAGTTAGGCGGTGAAAATCCCTCCACCAACAGTCCCCACCACTTGTCCCTTTCACCAAAATTAACCGGACCATCCATCGCTTCCATTCCCTTACTGGCCAACCATTCCTTTGCTGCATCAAATAACAGGAAGGCAGCATCTTGGTCATTGATGCATTCAAAAAAACCCATTCCACCTGTAGGCTGCTTCTCCTTCCATTTGGGATTGATAAAAGCGGCAATCCTACCAATGGTCTGTCCTTGATCATCTATTAACAACCAGCGGATGGCCTCTGCCTTGTGGCGGAAGAGTTTATTGGTTTCCGGATGAAATAGATCCTCAATATCTTTATCCAAGGGCCGAATCCAGTTCTTCTCGCCTTTATAAAGCCTTACGGCCATTTCGAAAAATTCCCTCTGATGGGCTGGACTATTGACTTCCAGTAGTTTCATTAGCGCCTTTTTTTGGATTTGAGACATAAGGTTTGATTGGACCCTGTCGACGATCTACGCGGATGAGGCCCGAATTAGGTTCCTGCTCCTTGTTTCTTTTATTATTGATTTTTGTATGGCATGGCAATACTACCTACTCCACAACTTCGCCATAGAGATCAAACTCCGTGGCATCGGTGATCTTTACGTTTACAAAATCACCTATTCTGCAGTATTGTTGTCTCGCATCAATCAAAACTTCATTATCCACATCCACCGAATCGAACTCTGTTCTTCCCACAAACTGGCCATTTTCTTTCTTATCGATTAAAACTTTGAAAGTCTTTCCTATTTTTACTTGGTTAAGATCGTAAGAGATTTGCTCCTGCACTTCCATCAGATGATTCGCTCGGGCTTGCTTTTCATCTTGCGAAAGCAGGTCTTCCATCGTGTGCGCATGAGTATCCTCCTCATGGGAATAGGTGAAGACGCCCAGACGCTCGAACTTCATCCGCTGCACAAAATCCACCATTTCCTGGAATTCTTTTTCCCCTTCTCCCGGATGACCCGCGATCATTGTGGTTCTTATAGCGATCCCCGGTATTCTCTCTCTGATCCGATGGATCAACTCTTCTTGCTTTACCCTTGAAGTTCCCCTTCGCATGGCCTTTAATACCTCTGATGAACCATGTTGAAGGGGGATGTCTAGGTATTTGCAGATATTGGACCTTTCGGCCATAATGTCCAAGATATCCATGGGGAATCCCGTGGGGTAGGCATAATGTAACCTGATCCAGTCGATGCCGTTCACATCAGCAAGAGCGGCCATTAAATCTGCCAATCTTCGTTTCTTATACAAATCCAATCCATAATAGGTGGAATCCTGCGCGATCAACAACAATTCCCGGGTGCCGTTGGCAGCTTTAATTTCAGCTTCCCGTACGAGCTCTTCTATGGGTTTGGAAATGTGGTTTCCCCGCATCAAAGGGATGGCACAAAAAGAGCAGGGACGGTCGCAGCCTTCTGAAATTTTCATATAGGCATAATGCGAAGGATGCGAAAGCAGACGCTCTCCCACCAATTCATGCTTATAATCAGCCTTAAACCTTTTCAATAACGCGGGAAGATCCCGGGTTCCGAAATAAGCATCCACTTGTGGGATTTCCACTTCAAGGTCATCCTTATACCTTTGGGAAAGGCAGCCAGTGACATACACCTTATCGATCAAGCCCTGCTCCTTGGCATCGACATATTGCAGTATGGTATCAATGGACTCCTGCTTGGCGTTATCGATAAAGCCACAGGTATTGATGATGACGATATTGTGGTCATGGGCATCTGCTGCTTCGTGCGAAGCCGCGATTCCATTGCCCTTTAACTGGGTCAGCAACACTTGGGAATCAACCAGATTTTTGGAGCAGCCCATGGTCACAATATTGACCTTGTCCTTTTTTAATGTTCTTGCTTTCAATCTCTTCTATTTTGCTGCAAATCTAAGGAAATTTTTGCACTTATAGGGTTTGTGATGAAAGGCCAGCAATCCACGGTGAAATCAGGATGAGTTCTCCATCAGCTTGCCTTTTAACCCACTTCCTCCCAAAGCAGCGGCAGTCCCTTTAAGGTTTATTAACATTTAATCTCAAATTCCCATTAAACCTAGGCCAGGAGGCAGGGTCTAAGAAGTATATAAACCGATAGAAGCTATGAAAAAGTTATTGTTGATCATTGCAGCCTTTTCCTTTATCCACCTGGGGGCAGAAGCCCAACAGGAAAGGAAAGCCCGTGAAAGGATTACGCCGGAAAAAGTGGCGGAAAAAATGACCGAAAGGATGACCGAGGAACTTGACCTATCTGAAGAGCAAAAGAAAGAGGTATATGCGCTACAGCTTGAAAATGCAACAAAGAGAGCCGAGGAAATGAAGGTCCAATGGGAAAAAATGAAAGCTAACCAGGAAGCCCAGCAAGAGAAGCTTGAGGCTATCCTTACTCCTGAACAAAAAGCACTATGGGAAGCCAAGAAAGCAGAGCTAAGGGAAAAAAGAAAACAGCCTCGTGAAGGCAAAAAGAATTTTGAAAGAAACGATAGCGTTCAGCAAAAAAAAAGTAGACGTTGATAGATAAGGTTTGGTTGTTAATTAGTTAAGGGGAGGTTCATTGGACCTCCCTTTTTTGTAGGGCAAAGAAAAAATAACGGTAACTTGGGACTTATTTTAAATATAGAACACATGGAAAGCTATTACAATCCTGAGGATTTGAAAAAATTTGGCCAGATAGGCGAGTTCCAACAAAAGTTGGCGGACAAGTTCTTTGACTACTATGGGGAAGTTTTTAAGGAAGGGGCCTTGACCGCCAGGGAAAAATCCCTTATCGCCTTGGCAGTCTCACACACCATCCAATGCCCCTATTGCATTGATGCCTACACTATGGACTCTCTTGAGAAAGGCTGCGATGAGGAACAGATGATGGAAGCTGTCCATGTAGCCGCGGCCATACGTGGCGGGGCAAGTTTGGTCCACGGTGTCCAAATGATGAACAAGGTGAAGGGACTCTCTATGTAGCACGATCCTTGCGCCCTTTGGGAAAAGGAACTCCTCAGAGTGGGAGGATAGTGAATCCTTTTCTGTAGCAGCTGTACCTCGAAAAAAATAGAATTTTGGCGTTAAAAGAAATAATAATTTGAAATCCCTAGCCGCACAAGGCCAGCTAATGGCCAAGAGCGAGACCCAGATTGCCTTCTTGGAAAGCACCCCGATCAACGGCTTCAAGCATCAAACTTTCAGCAATAAGCTAAATGAAATTGGAGCGTTTCCCCTGAGACCCAAAGAGGTGGGTGTCTTCCAGATGAACCTGGGAAAAATGTGTAACCAGGTCTGTAAACATTGCCACGTCGATGCCGGTCCCGACCGTAAAGAAATTATGAATCGGGAAATCATGGAGGCATGCCTGGAGGCTATAAAAAAAAGCGGTGTCCACACTATAGATCTCACTGGAGGAGCCCCAGAGATGAATCCCCACTTCCGCTGGTTGGTGCAGGAACTGTCGTCCTTGGGCAAGCATATTATCGTCCGGTGTAACCTAACCATTATCGTCTCCAATCCCCGCTTCTATGACCTTCCTGCATTCTACAAGGCCCATGGCTGTGAAGTAGTGTCATCTTTGCCTTATTTTACCGCCCTTCGGACCGATTCCCAGAGAGGATCCGGGGTTTTTGAAAAGTCAATTAAGGCGCTGAAAATGCTGAACGGGGAAGGCTACGGACAAGAAGGAACAGGATTGAAACTTAGCTTGGTGTACAACCCGTCGGGTGCGTTTTTACCTGCAGACCAGCAATCGCTACAGGTACAATTCCAAAAGAAACTAAAAGATCTCTATGGGATAGAATTTAACGAGCTGTTGACCATCACCAATCTACCGATTAGCCGCTTCTTGGATTACCTTATCCAAAGCGGAAACTATGAAGGCTATATGGAAAAACTGATCAGCAGCTTTAACCCCTCAGCAGCATTAAATGTCATGTGCAGAAATACCCTATCTGTGGGGTGGGATGGCTATCTGTATGACTGTGACTTCAACCAAATGCTGGACCTCCAAGTTTCCTGCGCCTCGGTGCATATCAAGGACTTTGATAGAGAAGCCTTGTTGAATAGAGAAATCGTCACCGGAAAGCACTGCTTTGGTTGCACGGCAGGTGCGGGGAGCAGCTGTGGGGGTAACACTACATGAAAGAAGCTGCGCTTATTGTCTTTCAAAAAATTCCTGAAAGAGGAAAAGTAAAGACCCGTCTGGCCCAGCGGATCGGGGAGGAAAAAGCGGTGGAGGTTTACCGGTATTTGCTTGATTATACCCATCAGCAAGTGGATTTACTGCAAATTCCTGTGTACATCTACCTGGACAAGAAAGCGGACCAAGATTTTGGCTCAAAAAAAAACTATGTCACCGCCGTCCAAAAAGGGGAGGATTTGGGCGAGAAGATGAAACTAGCCTTTGAGGAAGTCTTCGCTAACGGCTTTAAAAAGGTTCTTATAATCGGCTCCGACTGTCTTGATCTGACAGCTGGCACCATTCAAAAAGCATTTTCTTCCCTGGATTTCCATGATCTGGTAATTGGCCCTGCCAAAGATGGGGGCTATTACTTGATTGGAATGAAGAAGATACATAAAACGCTATTTGACAACAAGCCTTGGAGCAGTTCTTTGGTTTTGGCCGAAACATTGGCGGAGGCAAAACGGTTGGACTTGACTATTCAGCTACTGAAAGAACTCTCCGATGTGGATGTTTATGAGGATCTGAATGATTGGCTAAAAATTAAGTTCGATATCCGGTGAGGGATGCTTGAAGGCTCTAGACACCAATTAAATCGGATTAACACAACGAAAAAAGCCGCTCTTGAAGAGCGGCCTTTTGATGCTAACTGTTGAATTCGGCGACCTCCGTATTGTTGAAATGCGACCGATCCCGTTGAGGCAGGGAAGATTTTCCCTGCAGGAATAGATCAACCTGAACCGCGCACTCGCGGCCTTCGGCGATGGCCCAAACCACCAGGGATTGACCTCTTCTCATATCTCCTGCGAGGAATACTCCCGGCTCGGTACTTTGGTATTGCTTGGATTTCGGGAGGGAGTTTTCCAATAACCCTACACCAAAAGATTCCAATAGTCCATTCTGCTTCGGTCCGGTATAGCCGATGGCCAATAAGGCCAAATCACAGGGCAAAGTTCGTTCTGTTCCTGCCAGCTCAAAAAACTGCATTCTACCGTTTTCCTCTTTCCATTCAATCTCTACGATTTTCAGACCGGTAACATTCCCCTGTTCATCACGGGTAAATTCCTTGGTCAATACTGACCACATTCTCTCTGCTCCCTCTTCATGGGAAGAGGAGGTCCTCAGTGTCATGGGCCATTCAGGCCATGGATTCAATTGTGTTCTTTGCTGGGGAGGCTTGGGCAACAATTCAAGCTGTATAACCGAAGCGGCACCGTGCCGATTGGAAGTGCCGATACAATCACTTCCCGTATCACCGCCACCGATCACCAGTACATGCTTGCCTTTTGCATTGATGATGTTCTCTGATAATTCCCCTGAGATCACCTGATTCTGTCGGCCTAGGAACTCCATCGCAAAATGAACCCCTTTAGCCTCTCTTCCCGGAATCTTTAAATCCCTAGGCTGCTGCGCCCCAGTGGCCAACACCACTGCATCAAATTGACGGAGAATTTCTTCTGCTCGAATGCTGGATCCAATTTCGGTACCTGTAGCAAAAATCACCCCCTCTTCCTCCATCACCGCCACTCTACGATCAATCACCCATTTCTCCAATTTAAAGTCCGGAATGCCATACCTCAAAAGTCCGCCTACTTTATTGTCCTTTTCAAACAAGGTAACTTTGTGGCCGGCCAGGTTGAGCTGATCAGCTGCAGCAAGCCCTGCAGGCCCTGAACCTATCACCGCTACTCTTTTTCCTGTTCTCTGGATATTCGTCCTCGGCTTTACGAAGCCCATGTCATAGGCCCTGTCGCCGATTTCCTTCTCTATCAATTCGATAGTGACAGGATCTTTATTGATCCCCAAAACGCAGCTTGCCTCACAAGGCGCCGGACAGATCCTTCCTGTAAACTCTGGGAAATTGTTGGTGCTCCTTAATATATGAAATGCCTCTTCCCATTCATGGTTATAGACGCGGTCATTGAATTCTGGAATAATGTTCCCGAGAGGGCATCCCTGATGGCAGAAAGGAACGCCACAATCCATACACCTTGCCGCCTGTCGGTTAAGCGCTTCCTCATTGACGGGATGATAGACTTCTTTGTAGTCATTCAGCCGATCCTTAGGAGAACGACTGGCAGGCATCTCCCTTTTATATTTGATAAATCCTTCTTTCTCTCCCATCTTAGATTAATGATTTTGTTTGTTCCAAAGCTCTTTTTCTCAACACTTCTTTGTATTCCACAGGGATAACTTTGATAAAATGAGTCTTGGCTGAATTCCAATTTTGAAGCATGGATTCGGCCAAGTTGCTTTTGGTGAGGGCCACATGCTTTTTAAGTGAATTTTTGATGACCAAGTAATCATCTTCGTTTAATGGATCAATATCCACCATTTCCTTATTGATATTTCCCACATTGTATTCAAGAATATAAGCAATCCCGCCACTCATTCCGGCAGCAAAGTTTCTTCCGATTTCCCCTAGGACAATTACTTGCCCGCCTGTCATATACTCACAACCGTGGTCTCCGATACCTTCAACGACTGCTTCCACACCGGAATTTCGTACACAGAACCTTTCCCCTGCCTTGCCATTGATATAAGCTTGTCCTGATGTAGCCCCGTAGAAAGCCACGTTACCAACGATAATATTGTCTTCAGCCAAGAAATTGGCATTGCGGCTGGGGTAGATGACAAGCTTGCCGCCCGAAAGTCCCTTTCCAAAGTAATCGTTGGCTTCTCCCTCCAATTCAAAGGTGATGCCTCTGGCCAAAAATCCTCCAAAAGTCTGTCCAGCAGATCCGTTGAATTTGTACTGGATGGTTCCGTCAGGCAATCCCACGCTTCCAAATATTTTTGAAACTTCATTGGAAAGCATGGCTCCCACTGTTCTGTCCGTGTTCCGGATTTCGAAGTTCCCTTTAACATTACTTACTTGTTCAAGTGCAGGATGGGCGTCTTTGATCAGCTTCCTGTCAAGTACTTTTTTCAGTCTGAAGTCTTGGTCAATCTGTTTGTGGACTCCTACATGATCCGGTGCCACTACTTTATGGAAAATCGGACTCAAGTCCAATTTATCCCATTTCCAATGATTCAGATGCCCGGTAGATTTTAAGACATTGCTTTGGCCTACCATTTCATTGACTGTTCTAAAGCCTAAAGACGCCATAATCTCCCGAAGGTCCTGTGCCAGGAACCTAAAGAAATTAACCACGTGATCGGGATTCCCCGTGAACAGCTTCCTTAGCTCGGGATCCTGCGTTGCGATTCCCACCGGACAAGTGTTCAAATGGCATTTTCTCATCATAATACAGCCCTCAACAACAAGAGCACCAGTGGAAATCCCCCACTCCTCCGCTCCCAAAAGGGCGGCTATGGCCAGATCTCGTCCGGTTCGCAATTGCCCATCGGTCTGCAAAGTCACTCTATTTCTCAGATTGTTCTTCACCAGCGTCTGGTGAGCTTCCGAAAGCCCGAGCTCCCATGGAAGTCCGGCATGGCGGATGGAACTCAAGGGAGAGGCACCTGTGCCCCCGTCGGCTCCCGAAATAAGGATCACATCTGACTGTGCCTTGGCGACACCCGCCGCGACGGTTCCTACACCTGCCTGGGAAACCAGCTTAACATTGATTCTGGCTTTTCGGTTGGCATTTTTAAGATCGTATATAAGCTGGGCAAGGTCTTCGATAGAATAGATATCATGGTGGGGCGGTGGTGAGATCAACCCCACGCCTGGCGTGGAATGACGCACCCTTCCTATCCAATCATCTACTTTATGTCCCGGTAGCTGGCCTCCCTCACCTGGCTTGGCTCCTTGTGCCATTTTGATCTGTAATTCCTCGGCGTGGGTAAGGTAATTGCTTGTAACGCCAAACCTCCCTGACGCCACTTGTTTGATGGCTGACCTTTCCCAATCACCATTTTCCTTTCTGGCAAATCTAATTTCATCTTCTCCTCCTTCCCCACAATTGCTTTTTGCTCCTATGCGGTTCATGGCAATGGCCAAGGTAGAGTGCGCCTCATGAGAAATTGAACCAAAAGACATAGCTCCGGTGGCAAATCTTTTAAGGATGTTTTCTACCGGCTCTACTTCCTCCAACGGAATGGAAATGCTCTTTTTAAATTCAAAGAGTCCCCGTATGGTTAAAGCGTCCCGAGTCTGATTATTGATTTTTTCGGCAAATTTTTTGTAAAGTTGATAGTCGTTGTTCTTGGTGGATTTTTGGAGAAGGTGGATGGTCTCGGGATTGAACATATGGGTTTCTCCCCTCCTTTTCCACTGGTACACGCCTCCGGTCTCTAGGGTGTTGTTCTCTGTTTCGTAAGCTGCATGATGTCTTACCAACACCTCTTCTGCAAGCTCATCAAATGAAATCCCACTGATACGACTGATTGTGCCTTTAAAACATCTTTCGATTACTTCAGGCCCCAAGCCCAATGCCTCAAATATCTGTGCGGCTTGGTAGGACTGCAGGGTACTGATTCCCATTTTGGAAAGCACCTTCAAGAGGCCTTTGCCAATGGCTGCCTTATAGTTTTCGAACAACTGCTTTTGGGAGAGCACCTTGCTCAATTTACCTTTTTCATTCAGTTCAAGTAGGGTTTCCAGCGCCAGATAGGGGTTGATAGCGCTGGCACCATAGCCTATGACAGTAGCAAAATGATGCGTCTCCCGGATATCCCCTGCCTCAACAATAATCCCGGCTTTGGTCCTCTTCTTCTCGTTTACCAAGTGGTGGTGGACCGCTCCCACGGCCAGGAGCGAGGGTATCGGTGCAGTCCCTTCCTGACACATGCGGTCAGATATAATCAAAATATTCTTCCCGTTCTGGATAGCCTCTACCGCCTCCTGACAGATTCTGTCCAAGGCCTCGAGCAATCTGCCGGGCTTATGGTCCGATACGAAATTAGCATGGAGGGTATGGGAGAAATAGCCTTTTGATTCCAGATTTTTGATTTTCTCCATATCCTCATTTAGAAGAACGGGTTGGGAAATATGAATCTGTCGTGTGTGCTGAGGGCTTTCTTCCAGAATGTTGGAACCTTCTCCTATCCGGGTGAATAAGGACATCACCATCCTTTCCCTGATCGGGTCAATTGGAGGATTGGAAACCTGAGCAAACAACTGCTTGAAGTAGTTGGAAATATGCTGGCTTTGTTTGGAAAGCACGGCCAGTGGGGTATCTGCCCCCATGGAGCCCAATGCCTCGTATCCGGTATCCCCCATCGGTGCCAAGATTACTTTGACATCCTCGCTGGTGTAGCCAAAAATAGTTTGTCTCTTTTTGATGTTCTCGGTGCTGTAAGGGACGGCCAACTTCTTGGGTGGCGCAATCAGCCGCAGCTTAAGCCTTTCATTTCGGATCCAATCCCCATAGGGCTTCGATTCACATACCGTAGCTTTAACTTCCTCATCAAACAAGATTTTTCCTTTTTCAAGATCCGCCAAAAGCATTCTTCCTGGGCTGATCCTCCCTTTTTCTGTTACCGTTGCTTCTCTTATCGGCAAGGCTCCTGCCTCAGAAGATAGGATAAGCCGGTCATCGGATGTGATGAAATACCTCAGTGGACGCAAGCCATTTCTATCCAAAGTGGCTCCCAGTGTCTTCCCATTTGTAAAGAGGAGGGCAGCCGGTCCGTCCCAAGGCTCCACCAATGAAGCATGGAACTTGTAGAAGGATTTTCTCGCTTTGTCCATCGTAGCATTATCCTGCCAAGCTTCGGGCACGAGCATCATCATCACATGCGGAAGCGATCTTCCTGTCAGCGTAAGCAGCTCCACCATGAAATCAAGATTGGCAGAGTCGGAGAATTTACCGTCCGTGATCGGCATTAATTTCTTCAACTCATCATCAGTGAAAAATGCGGATTTCATCAAACTCTCCTTGGATCTCATTTTGTTGAGATTGCCCCGGATAGTATTGATTTCCCCGTTATGGGAGATATAGCGGAAGGGCTGGGCCAACCGCCAATTGGGGAATGTGTTAGTTGAAAATCTTGAATGGACGATTGCCAGTGCTGAGGTAAGCTTGTTGTTCTGAAGATCCTTATAGAATGCAAGAACCTGATCTGTTCGAAGCTGACCCTTATAGATAATAGTGAAGGCACTAAGGCTGGCAAAATAAAAGGACAAGTTCACCCCAGGAACGGTAGTATTGATCTGTCTAGAAGCGTAGTTCCTTAAAACATAAAGCTTCCGCTCCAGTTCTATTCCCTGTAATCCTGCCTTATGTCTTACAAAAAGCTGTTCAATCACCGGCATAACCTCCAAAGCTCCCGAACCGGGAACCGTTTCGTCTACAGGAACTTCCCTATACCCGATCAGTTCAAAATCCAATTCATCAAGAATGGTATTCAAGAGAGTTTTTGACTTCTTGTACAACTGTCTGTTTCTGGGGAAAAATGTCATTCCAACACCATAGCTTCCTTCCTCGGGGAGAGAAAAACCGGCCCTTAAAGCGACGTCCTTCAAAAAATTGTGGGGAAGCTGAATCAAAATCCCCGCTCCATCTCCAGTCTTGGGATCACTCCCCCGACCTCCACGATGTTCCATATTGCTAAGCATCAACAGCGCATCGCTTATCGTTTCATGGCTCTTGTTGCCCTTCACATTCACAACAGCTCCAATGCCGCAGGCATCATGCTCAAATTCTGAACGATATAGTCCTTGATTCATTGTATTTAAATATTTTAGCGTTTCTTCCTGTACTAATGAATAATTTACAAATAAAAAATCATTTATTAAACTTTCCTCAACAAAAGAATGATAAAAATGAAACAAAGTCAATATTATGGCAAAAAATTACCGGAAAGGAAAAACAATTGAAGGTCAAAATTTGAACCAAATTCTCGAATTTTTGTGGGAAAATAAAAATAGTTGGGTTAAGGAAAAACCAACTATTGAAAATACCCCGAACGAATTGTAAAATTTGTTTGGTTTTTTGTAAAATCGGAAATTTTAAAAAAAATTATGGATTTTTTCGATTATTACACCTAGAAGGAAAAACAGATACCATAATGGGATCTTTCATTTCACACGGGGCTAAAAAATATCTTGCCCAAGATCAAGGAATTAACTCAATCCATATTGTGGTGGATATTTTTTTGGGCATCAGGTTGCACGACGACTTTGACCTTTTTAATTTTTTTGGTGTCAACGGCCATCACGGTAAACTCAAACCGATCAAAAACTATTTTGGTCCCGCTTTTAGGAAGTTTGGCATTTAACTCCAGCAACAATCCCCCTAGGGATTCATTCTCTCCCCTTACCTCATCAAAGACCTGAGGCTCCACTTCCAACCTTTTGCAAAAGTCATTCAACGAAACCTTGCCTTCAAAAATAAATGTATTGGCATCTACCTGCCTGAAACTCACATCTTCGATATCATCAAACTCATCGTTGATTTCCCCGATGATTTCCTCGATCAAATCCTCGAGCGTCACCAAGCCAGACGTGCCCCCATATTCATCTACCACGATGGCCATGTGAACCCTTTTGTTTTTGAAATCCTTGAGCAAGCTGTCGACTTTTTTGTACTCCGGGACGAATAAGGCATTTCGGATAAGCTTTTGCCACTCAAAATCCTCTTCCTTATCAATATGATCCAATAGATCCTTGATATACAGAATACCTTCAATATGATCCACCGTCTCCCGGTAAACCGGTATCCTTGAATAGCCGCTTTTGTTGATTTTATCCATCAGCTCATGGAAATCCATTGTAATATCAACGGCCATAAGATCCATCCGCGACTGCATCACCTGCTTCACCGTAAGGGTTCCGAAATTCACGATTCCTCTGAGAATATCTTTTTCCTCCATAGTCGTGTTTTCGGAGGTTATCTCAAGCGCCTGATGGAGTTCATCGACAGAAAGGGAATACCCTTTCCTTTCAATCCTTCTTTCGATGACGTTGCTGATGCCCATAAGAAATGTCGAAAGTGGGCTTAAGACAATGGAAAAAACATAAAGGGTCTGCGCCATCATTTTGGAAAAGTCACGTCTGAAACTATTGGCGTACGCCCTTGGCACGACCTCTCCTACAAATACAAGAAGCAGGCTCACGACCACAATCTGCGCCAAAACAATCCCGAGCCCCAGCGTACGGTTCTCGAAAAAAGTCCATGTCATGGATATGCCTAAGGTGATCAGGGAAATATTAAGTAAGTTATTTAAAATAATAATGGTGCTTAACAACTTACGTGGCGCCTCAACCAGTTTGATGACTAAGTCCGATTTTTCGTCCTTCTCATTCTGAAGACTTCGAAGATCCTCTTGGGTAAGGGAGAAAAAAGCCACTTCAGCTCCCGAAATCAGGGCGGAAAAACCCAATAGAGCGATAAAAATAAGACCATTTATCAGCCAAAAACCGGCTGAAACCTCAGGGATTTCAGCCAATAGCAAAATACTCGAAAAGGGATCGTCGTCCATTAATCATTTATATTTATGCAAAAATAATGATTTATCTTCAATAGTTTAAATAAATCATTTTAGAAGGGCAGATCGTCCTCCTCTTGGTCCATTGCATTGTTGGATTGCGGGGCAGAGGTGGAATAATTCTGCGGCTGGCTCATTGGGCTGGGAGCACCGGAGCTCTCGCCTCCCTTTGATCCAAGCATGGTCAGGTTATTCACCCTTATTCTTACCTTTTTTCGGTTATTGCCTTGCTCATCCTGCCAGGTGTCAGATTTGATCCTTCCCTCCACATAAATCTGGCTGCCCTTTCTCAGGTATTGTTCCGCAATCCGAGCCAATCCATCCCATAGTTCCAGGTCATGCCATTCTGTATTTTCTACCCGGTTTCCACTTCTGTCTTTATAAGCTTCGGTAGTTGCCAATCTTAAATTGGCAACCACTTTATCACCTTCCAAATGCTTGACTTCAGGATCTTGGCCCAAATTTCCTACTAAAATAACCTTATTAACTCCTGCCATAATTTTGTTAGTTTATGTTGATAAAAAGTTCCTATTAAATTTAATCATTATTTTTGGTCAGCCAAATACTTTACAATAAGACTTGGCTTTCCCAGCCGCTCCAGTTGGTGCTCATTCAAAGGGAAATAACCTTTTTCTTCCGCCCAAATTGCCATCCCGTTCTGATGCCCAGGGGCTATGTTAATTTTTACAAAGTTTGAAAAAATTTTCTGATGGGTAAGTATATGTTTATAGTTCTTTTCAGGATCAAATTGAATGTCGGGTTCAAAGGCTTGCAACTCAGTAAGGAGCGGGGAAACATTTAAATTAACGCTTTCCAAGCTAGGCAATTCCTCCATAGGAAAATCAACCAAGCCCTGCCAGATGTCATTGGCCCGCCTTTCCTTTACCAGGATCTCATTCCCGCACTTGATATGGAAGTAAAGAAAGGCCCTATGACTGATCCTGACCTTTTTTTCTTTGACTGGCAATTCTTTAACCATGCCCTCTCGATAGGCAAAACAGCCCTTATTCAGTGGACAATCTTCACAGTTTGGACTTTTCGGCACACACTGTAGGGCGCCAAATTCCATGATGGCCTGGTTATACTCATCCGAAAGAGATTGGGGGATGATCTCGTTGGCCAGCTTTTCAAACTCTTTTTTGCCTTGGGTGCTCCCAATGTCTGTGGCTACCCCAAAGTATCTGGCAAGCACCCGGAACACATTACCGTCCACCACGGCTACCTTCTCGCCCCAAGAGAAGGAGGCGACGGCAGCAGCTGTATAGCTTCCCACTCCTTTCAATTGGAGCAGCTCCCTGTAACTCCCGGGAAATCGTCCATCCCTATTGAAGGCTATATCCTGTGCACAGGCATGGAGATTTCGGGCCCGGCTATAATAACCCAAGCCCTGCCACAGCCGCATTACTTCCTCTATGGGGGCCGAAGCCAGTTCCTCAACAGTAGGAAACCGCGCCAGAAATTTTTCGAAATAAGGCAATCCCTGCGCCACTCGCGTCTGTTGTAGCATGATTTCGGATAGCCAAATGATATATGGATCTTTGGTGTTTCTCCAAGGCAGTTCCCGCTTGTTTTGCGGATACCAATGAAGCAGGATATTTGTAAAATATAAAGTATTCAAAATTTTTGGGATTCAGCAGCTTTAATCATTGTCAAACAAAAGAAGCTAATTTTGTTCATTTTGTTTTTATATTGGATGGATAAGTATAAATTTGCAGTCCCAAAAATAATTGGTTAGTAGGTGGTTAGCCTTATTTAAAGTAAACATTAAAAATAAACAACAGTGACTAAAGCAGAGGTGATCGCAAAGATTTCGGAAAAGACAGGTATTCAAAAGGATGATGTTACCCAGACTATTGAAGCATTCTTCAAAGTAGTTAAAGATTCCATGTCCGAAGGAGAGAATATTTACGTTAGGGGTTTTGGCAGTTTTATCAACAAGAAAAGAGCCAAGAAGATCGCCCGCAACATCTCAAAGAATACCGCCATAGTAATCGATGAGCATTATGTTCCGGCCTTCAAACCTTCTAAGGTTTTTATCGACAAAATCAAGAACAGCAAAAAAGTTAAAGAGCTTGCCCCTCAGGACTAGTCCTGAACCATATACCTTATGAAAAAATCGCAAATCATTTTTCTTGTCATCGGCATTATTTTAATCGGAACGCTGTTCTCGCTCCCCACCATAGTAGTGGACAACTCCGATCAAGACGTAGTGATGGAAGAAACTGATGCGGCGGGTGTTGCCCCCTCTATTTCAGATTCACATGAGACCGCACTGTCTTCTTCGGCAAGAGAGCAGGTTGACAGCCTTAGGGCGGAGCTGGAGGATGAGGAAGATAGGGAAAAATATGCTATCTTAGCAGATTCTATTGGGAAGGTATTTCAAGCCTGCGGCAAATTGGACAGTGCGGCTTATTTTTATGCATTGTTGGCCGACAGGTTTTCCGATATTAAACACATAGAAAAAGCCGGCAACACTTATTATGAGGCTTATGGTTTTGCGATGAGCCCCGAAAAAACCTCCTATTTGGCAAGCAAAACCAGGGAATACCTGGGCCAGGTCTTGGAAAAAGATCCAAGCCGGCTTGACGTAAAGACAAAGATTGCCATGACCCACGTTTCTTCCTCCAACCCTATGCAGGGCATTACCTTGCTGAGGGAAGTGTTGGAAGAGGATCCTAAAAATGAATTGGCGCTATTCAACATGGGGGTACTTTCCATGCAATCGGGGCAGTACAAAATGGCAGCGCAGCGTTTTGAAGATCTGGTGGCAAACCATCCGGGGAATATCGAAGGACAATTTTTCCTTGGTGTGAGTTATTTCGAATCAAAGCAAGAAAACAAAGCAAAAAAACAGCTTCAAATGGTGCGTGAAATGACCGATGATCCCCAGATCATCGCCGGAATTGACAACTATCTGGAGAGACTTTAATATTATTTTAAACCTTAAAAACATACTACTATGCCTTGCGGTAAAAAAAGAAAAAGACATAAGATCGCTACGCACAAGCGTAAGAAAAGACTTAGAAAAAACAGACATAAGAACAAGAAATAATTCTTGGCTTACCTTAAACAAAAACGTTCATTAACATAGAAAAGGAGACACGATTTGAGTACGGAATTATTAATCGATTCTTCTCAAAACGGTAGTCGAATCGCCCTTTTAAAAGACAAAAGCTTGGTCGAACTTCACACGGAGGAAGACGACAGCAAGTTCAAAGTTGGTGACATCTATTTAGGGACAGTTCGTAAGATAGTCAATGGGCTCAACGCAGCCTTTATCGACGTGGGTTATGAGAAAGACGCCTTCCTGCATTATCAGGATTTGGGACCCCAGATCAATAGCCTTATCAAATACATTAAACTGCTCAAGAACAATGGATCTAATTTTAATTTAAAAGGGTTCGATCAAGAACCTGACATAGAAAAGCTGGGAAAGATTTCCTCAGTCCTTTCTAAGAACAATCAAATTTTGGTTCAGGTTGTAAAAGAGCCGATCTCTACGAAAGGCCCCCGACTATCCTGTGAGCTCTCCTTAGCCGGTCGATACTTAGTATTGGTGCCTTTTTCCAATTCTGTCAATGTTTCCAAAAAGATCAGAAGCGCAGAAGAAAGAAAAAGGCTAGCCCGCCTTATCACTTCCATTAAACCCGCCAATTTTGGTGTAATCATCAGAACAGTGGCAGAGGGACAGTCAGTTACCGAATTAGACAAAGATCTAAGTAATCTGGTAAAGTCTTGGGAAGACGGGATGAAAAAGCTGGCCAAGTCCAAAAGTAAGGACAAGGTTATTGGAGAAATGAGTATGGCATCCTCTATTATCAGGGACCTGCTCAACGAATCATTCGACGCAATCACGGTGGAGGATGAAGTAATTTATGACCAGATGCGATCTTATATAAGATCCATTGCCCCAGAAAAAGAAAAAATTGTTAAGCTTTACAACGGAAAAGCCAAGCTCTTTGAAAGTTTTGGAATAGAAAAGCAGATCAAAAGTCTATTCGGACAAGCTGTAAGTCTGCCACAGGGCGGGTATGTCATTATCGAACATACCGAAGCACTGCATGTGGTAGACGTCAATAGCGGCAACAAGTCCAATCAAGAAAGTGACCAGGAAACAACAGCATTAAAAACCAACCTGGTAGCTGTTAAAGAAATTGCCAGACAACTTCGTCTCCGTGATATGGGAGGCATCATCGTCATCGACTTCATTGATATGAAAAAGGCCGACAATAAAAGGGCCGTTTACGAAGCAATGAAAGAGGAGATGAGAGGTGATAGGTCTAAGAACACCGTCCTGCCGCTCACCAAATTTGGGCTGATGCAGATCACAAGACAACGGGTGAGACCTGAAATGAACATTGTCACCAAAGAAACTTGCCCTTCCTGCAACGGAACCGGAAAAATACAAGCTTCGATATTGGTGGCGGATAAACTTGAGAAAGACCTTGAACATATTGCTGTAAACCAAAACGAATCGAAGATCAAGATTGGCCTCCACCCCTATCTTTATGCCTACTTCACACACGGCATAATTTCAAAAAGGGTTAAATGGTTTTTTAAATATTACAAGTGGGTAAAATTGGTACAGGATTCTTCACTGCCGGTGACGGAGTACAAATTCCTGGATGAAGCAGGAGAAACTATAGAAATAACTTTAAAAAGCGAGGCCGAATAGGTCTCGCTTTTTTTTAAATATTTTTTTAAACAAATTAAGAACACCTCTCTTTACACTATTTGTTTTGATGAAAAAAAGAATAACATTGCATAAAAATTTCATCTTACAGATCAATCAAGAAGCTGTGGATTTTTAACGGTAGCCTGAGGGCATTTTCACCAATTATTTGTTTATCTAAATTAAAAAAACCGATGCGCAAAATTTTTGCCTTACTGGCTTTCCTGTCTATGCCTTTCATGGGCTTTTCCCAAACCCATCTTTATGAAAACCCTGAGTTTGATCAACTGACGGCAAGTCATGAACTGATAGCGATTCTTCCCTTTAATGCCAAGGTAACTTTAAGACCTAAGCAAATGAAGGACATTACTCCTGAGCAGTTGAATAAGATGGAAGAATCGGAAGGGTTGAGTATTCAATCCGCCATGTACTCGTGGTTTCTCAAACGTCAAAAACGGGAGAAGTTGAAGGTCAATGTCCAAGATCCAAGCAACACCAACGCACTACTCAGAAGAAACAACATCTCGCCATCCACCATGGCGGATTACCTACCCCATGAACTGGCAGAGATTCTTGGCGTCGACGCGGTTATAATGGGAACCTTCGAAACCAACAAGCCTATGTCCGAAGGAGCCTCCCTCGCGCTGGGGATGCTTGTGGGATTCTACGGATCCACCAACAAAGCGGTGATTAATCTGTCCATCTATAATGCCGCGCAAGGCGAAGTGTTGGTAAATTATAACAAAGCCGTCTCAGGCTCTGTAGGTAGTTCGACAGAAGATCTTATCAATATTTTGATGAGAAAAGCCTCCAGAAGAATTTCTTATACGGACTAAAAAAAGGGCAGATTTACTGCCCTTTTCACTGAAATTCCATATGATTGGGAGCAATCCCAGCCTAATGCACTTCATACCTCAAAGTGCCTGCTACCAGTGACTCATTCGGCATATCTTCCGTAGCCACCATATACACTTTACCCCCTGCATCGATTACTTTCATGGCGGCTTCATCCACCAGGCAGTGGTTCTCTCCAGTAGGCCCTTGGTCAAACTTGATTTTGAATTCATCTTCGTCAAAACTGCCCCAAAAATGCTGATGGTTTGTATTGACCAACAAAGTGTCTACTCCGCCGGTAAGGGCGGCTTTGATGAGTTTTTCATGATCTTGTGAAATCGCCAGATTTCTAGAAGCCTTAAATCCAAAATCCTCCCTTCGCCTATTTTTCTCCTCAAGGAAATGGTTCTCCGCCAGTGCCCATGCCTTCTTATGGATTTCATTGATGCTGGTTCCGTTCAGCCGCCCCATATGGTTCGCTTTTAGATACTGGTACTTGCTTGCCTGCTGGAACATGGGAATCAAATAATCCAATCCCGCCAGATAAAGGGGCAGGGGATTTTCGTTCAGCTTTTTATCCAACTTATTGGCCATACGGTGGATGTAATTTTGGACCAGTTGCTTCCTTTCTTCTCCAGGACCTTCCCCATGGGCGGCAAACTCACCACCACTGCCAACGCTCCCTTGACGCTTTCGGATGCCCTGAAACTCAGTATTGGCCTCTTCTTCCGCGTAGGAAATAGGTATTTCCTCACCATCTAACTCCACTTCCTTAAAGGTATTCCTAGACCCTTCGAATAGCTGTATCCTCTCCATATCCAGATGCAAAAGGTAAAAATCTCCGTCGTTGTTCAGCTCGCTGACCATCGGAAGCAAAAAGGGCCTTTTGCCCACCAAATGGATCGGCTTGTCGAGGTATTTGGGCAATCGGTACTGTTCAATCTCTCCATCTATAATAAAGGTAGCCAGCATTTTGTCGTTATTTTGCCAGAAATCCAAATTGTCCAATAAGGCATAGGCTGGCGCAAGAGCTTTTTTTATTTCAATCTCCTCAAGCTTCTGGACGGTTCCCAGTTCCTTTCCGATCTCCCTTAGTTTGTTTTTGAATTGGGTTTTATCAGCTTGATAATTATCGGTACTTTGTTTGCTTGTAGGACTGTAAATAGAAATAACAAGATTCCCAGTCTTGTTTGAAAGTTCTTTAAATTGATCTTCATTTAAGGTTTTCATATATCTCTGTTTATGGTGTGGATGAAATAATCCCCAGTGGTTTGACTTAAAATAAACAAAAACCTTGCCTTAGGGCGAGGCCACAATATAAGACCAAAACAATACCTCTATGAATTACACAGAAAATTACAAAGGAATCAAGATCGATGTTCAAAGTCCACACGTGGATTTAAGCGATGCGGTACAGGAAGAAGTAAGGGCATCTATCGATAAATTGTCCAGGTTCACCACCAAAATTAACGCAGCCGATTTCTACTTTAAAACCGACGGGAGTACCAATACCTCATCGAGCAGTGTGGGCATTAGACTGGGAATTCCCGGTCCAGATGTTTTTGCAGAAGAAAATGGAGACAACTGGGTTTTTCTGTTAAAAGCTGTGGTGGACAAATTAATCAGACAACTACAGAAAAAATAACGCCGCCTTCTCAAAAAGGTCTATAGTCTTTTATTTGGTTAATGAAGTCTAAGCCAGTACTTGGCGAAAGCAGCAAAATAAACACTATCCCAAACAACGCACCGTAAAGATGGGCATCGTGGTTCACGGTGCCTTTCTCCTGTTTGCCTTGGTAGATCGAATAACCCAAAAACAAAAGCCCTAAGATAAAGCCCGGTAAACAGAAAATGCCAAAGATGCAAATGTCGGCCAGGGGCACCAGCATGATGCTGGCAAACACCGCAGCTGAAGTCCCTCCAGATGCCCCCAATGCGTGGTACGAAGGGTCGTCTTTGCGTTTGAGATAAGTCGGTACATCCGCTATTATGATGGCAAATACATAAAAAAACACATATATCACAGCTCCTGTGATAAGGCCAAACCGATATGCAAGGAACTGTTCTACCACATTGCCAAAGAAATAAAAGGTGAACATGTTGAACAACAAGTGTGTCCCGTCCTTGTGGATAAATCCGGACAAAACAAACCGTTGATATTCTCCATAATGGCTGATCCTATAGGGCGTAAACATGCTCTGCCCCATATGTACGGGGCTTTTCCACGCATAATAGGAACTGATGCAGGTGATTGCAATAAGAATTACGGTCAAAGAAATTTCCATGTAAAATCGATTGGGCTCTATTCCTGATTAATTCTCCCTGCTGATCAGGTCTTGTGCCAAAAATGTTAGTCCTTGCAAGGCTTCTTGATACACGGGCTTTATATGTCTCAGCTGTTCAAAACCTTTTTCAAAATAGGCTTCGATTTTTGCCTCAGCCAAGTCTTTTATTCCCAAAGAATCGTAAATGGAAGTTACAGCCAATACTTTTTCCGCCTTATCAAACTCCTTGGCACTTCCCCAATATACTAGCTCGTCCGCCTCTCTACCCTTAGCCAATTCCATGGCTTTGATGAGCAAATAAGTCTTTTTGTTGGAAATAATATCGCCCCCTACCTGCTTCCCGAACTTTGCTTTATCCGCATATACATCCAACACATCATCTTTCAACTGAAAGCCGATACCAATATTCACCCCAAAATCATAAAGACGCTGTACATCGTCAGCAGGGGCCCCTGCCAACATCGCTCCATACTGGAGGGAAAAACCCAACAACACGGCGGTCTTAAGCCGGATCATTTCCAGGTATTCCTTTTCGGAGACCTGTTTGCGGTTTTCAAAGATCATATCAAACTGTTGCCCCTCACAAACTTCCGCAGCCGTGCGGTTAAAATGTTTCATACAGAGGGTAAGCTTTTCCGAAGGAACCTCTAGGAGCATATCATAAGCCCTCACCATCATAACATCGCCAGACAGTATGGCCGTGTTGGGATTCCACTTTTCATGCACAGTAGCTTCTCCCCTTCTCAACGGGGCATCATCCATGATATCATCGTGCATCAAGGTGAAGTTGTGGAAAATCTCAACGGCCAAAGCGGGGGACAAAATGGTTTTATAGTCCTTCTTGTAAAGACCATAAGCCATCAAAGTCAACAAAGGGCGGATTCTCTTGCCTCCCAAACTCATCAGGTAAGCAATGGGCTCATAAAGTTCTTTAGGATCTTCCCCAAAAGTCAGGTTTTGGATATGGTTTTCCAGGTCAGTTTGCAGTTCCTTAATTTGGGAACGATAGGCTTCAATCATTTATTTACAAATTCCAGGTCGATGGTTCTTCTATCTATATCCGTTTTAACCACTTTTACAGCGACTTTGTCACCCAAGGTGATCATCTTTTTATTTTTAGAGCCTATCAGCCGCATATTTTTATCATCAAATTCATAATAATCATCCTTGATGTCCTGCAGACGTACCATCCCCTCACATTTGGTTTCAGTAATTTCCACAAAAACCCCCCACTCGGTCACGCCTGTGACGATGCCATCGTAATCCTTGTCTTCTGCTAGCATCATGTATTCCACCTGCTTGTATTTAATGGATGCCCGTTCCGCATCGGCAGCCCTTTTCTCACGCTCTGAAGAATGAAGGGACTTCTCCTCCCAAGGCTCGCTCTCAGGAGATTTCCCTCCGTCCAGGTAGTGCTGCAAGAGCCGGTGAACCATCATATCAGGATACCTCCTGATAGGGGAGGTAAAGTGCGTATAATGAGGAAATGCCAACCCAAAATGGCCCTTCGGAAGCGTCGTATATTTCGCCTTGGCCATACTCCTGATAGCAAGTTGCTCCAGGACATTTTGCTCCGGCTTGCCTTGGATTTCCTCCAACAGCCTGTTTAGTGTATGTGAGACGTTTGTTTCCTCGTCAATGGTAATTTCATGTCCAAACTTTTTGGCGAAATTGGCAAAAGTGGTCAGCCGGTCTAAATCCGGATGATCGTGGATTCTGTAAACAAAAGTGTCCTTTCCTTTATTCTTATGATAAATGAATTCCGCCACTGTCCTGTTGGCCAAAAGCATAAACTCTTCGATCAACTTATGGATATCCTTTCTTTCCTTGATCACCAAGCCCAGTGGAACGCCTTTTTCGTCCAGTTTGAATTTTACTTCTACTGTCTCAAAATTAACGGCTCCCCGTTTGAATCTCCTTTCTCTCAGCTTCTTAGCCAAGTCATTCAGTAAAGTCAGTTCTTGGTAAAAATCTCCTTCTTGTTTATCTATATTTTCTTGGGCTTCTTCATAGGAAAACCTGCGGTCCGAATGAATTACCGTCCTGCCGATCCAATGCTTCAGAACATCCCCGTTCTCGTCCATTTCAAATACACAGGAAAAAGTCAGTTTGTCTTCGTTTGGACGCAGGGAGCACAATCCGTTGCTCAATCTTTCGGGAAGCATGGGAATCGTCCTGTCCACCAGATAGACAGACGTGGCCCTGTCATAAGCTTCCTTCTCCAGGAGGGTCTGCAACTTTACATAATGTGTCACATCGGCAATATGCACCCCTACCTCCAAGTTTCCATTGGGTAGTTTTTGATAAGAAATAGCATCGTCAAAATCCTTGGCATCAGCGGGATCTATGGTAAAGGTAGAAATGCTTCTGAAATCCCTTCGCGCCTTAATTTCCTCCTTGGAAATCTGATCAGAGATGGCTTCGGCTTCCTGCTCTACCGCCTCAGGGTATTCAAAGGGCAATCCGAATTCTGCCATAATAGAATGGATTTCAACTTCATGCTCGCCTGCCGTGCCCAAGACCCTGATCACTTTGCCGGTAGGATTTTTGTCCTCATCCCTCCATTCAGTGATTTTTACCACAACCTTCTGGTTATGCTGGACATCCATCAGATCCCCTTTCTTGATAAAGATATCATGGTGCATTTTTTTGAAGTCCGCCACGACAAAGGCAAACCTTGGTGAAATTTCCACTCTTCCGACAAATTCATCCCGAGAGCGTTCCACCACTTCAACTACCCGCCCCTCTTTCCTTGCTGATCTTCCCTTGTCGGGAAATATCATTACTTTGACCTTATCCCCATCCAAGGCATTTTTCATATCCGAATCCTTGACCATGACATCCTCTGCGGACTTTTGTTGGTTTTCGGGGATAATGAAGGCAAACCGTGAATTGACATAATCCACATGCCCTATCATATATTCCGGTTCCCGGCTGGAATAATATTCATTCCTGGCGTTTTTGGCCAAGGAACCGGCCTCTTCCAGTCGCTTCAAAACGGGAACTATGTTTTCTTTGGAGAAGGAATCCCTTAACTCCAGTTTTTTTATCAATTTCTTTTCAGTATAAGCATCGCCAAAGTGGTTATCTAAAAAGCTGAGAACCTTCTGTGCCAACTTGGCGGCATCCATTGGTTTACCCTCTCTACGTCTACCTTTTCTATCTTTTTCAGGTTTTCTTCCCATAAAAATATTTATTACGCATTAAAATTAGCAAAATAAGCCCATACATCTCCCATATTGCATTATTCTTCTTGGTGTATGGTGCCTTAAATCTAGGATTGCATTAAATTTCTCTGTCCAAATCCATCACCTCTATCTCCATATCTGAAGGCAAACCCTGGAAACACAGATACAGTCTGGCCGTTACTTCCACATCGCGAAGACAATACCTCCTGATGTTCTCCAGATCACGCTTGATATAATAGGCCTCATTGACCTGGCTCCCATCTATATCCCCTTTGGAACTGGGAATATCAAATAGCGTGGCCAGCAGTTCCAATCTTGTGTAGTGCTTGTGATCACCAAACTTCCAGAGTTCTAAGGTGTCCAGGTGCCGGATTTCCCAAGGTTTTCTTCCCGCCAGTTGCAACACTTCCGGCAAGGGGATCCTATTGGCGAGCATCCTACGGCACAAGTATGGGAAATCAAATTCCTTACCATTATGGGCACACAGAGTCCATCTTTTCTTTTCCAGAAGCTGGCGAAATTCAACCAGCATATCATGTTCCTGCTCTGCGGCAAAGGATTTTGTCCGGTACTTCAGCTTGTCTTCCTCTGGGTTGTAGATAAAATACCCCACTCCTATGCAGATTACCTTGCCAAACTCAGCAAATATGCCCGCTTTTTGAAAGAACCATTCATCCACAGAGGTTTCTTCCTCAGACTTGGAGTGCTGGACTTTCTTTATCCATTCAGCCTGAAACCTGGGGCTCATATCCTCAAATTTTTCTACGGCAGATGCAGTTTCAATATCCAAAAAAAGGATATTCTTCAGGTCACTGAAAAACTCTGCCATAGGCTGTCTTGTTATGTGTGTAAAACGCCGTACAAGTTGATTTCTGGAATAAAGGAAATATTCTCCTTACTCATGCTCCCCTTCACAAAGACGAATTTCTTGTCGAATACCTGATCCAATATAAAATAACTTACCCAAAATTCATTGTTTAAGGCAAATAAATCCGGGTCGATGGGTTCTACCTTGGCAGTACATTGAGAGCCCAATTCCTGGATCATGTGCCTAAGAACGGAAGTTTCCTTTCTTTCTCCCGCTACCATCCCATACCCCTTTGAGGTAATCATTAAGGTATTCAATTCGATCAAGTTTTGATTGATGATGTAAACACCCCATTCCTCATTGCCGTGGTTTTCTTCTTTAGCAATGGCAAGTTTAACGCCAGTGACTGGATGAAAATTAATGTCTTTTTTCATTTATAGCAGTTATTCCAATTCCATTTCAAATAATTCCACAATATGCCTCTTCACCTTTTCTTTGGCCTCCACCTCATCTATCTTCCTTCCCAGTTCCAGATGGAGAGAAGTTACGGATTTGTCCGCAATCCCACAAGGAACTATGTTGCCAAAATAATTCACGTCCGAATTGACGTTGAAAGCAAAGCCATGCATGGTAATCCATCGGCTGGTCTTCACTCCCAAGGCGCAGATTTTCCTCGGGTTCCTTTGTTCTAGATGGTCTAGCCACACCCCGGTAAGCCCCTCTATCCTTCCAGCTTCAATTCCATATTCAGCCAAAGTCAATATCACCGCCTCTTCCAGCAGCCGGAGATATTTGTGGATATCGGTAAAGAAATTATCCAGATCCAGGATCGGATAGCCTACCAGCTGACCCGGCCCATGATAGGTGATATCTCCGCCTCTATTGATCTTGTAAAAACTGGCATTTTTGGTTTCCAAGCCTTTTTCATCCAGAAGCAAATGAGAGGCTTCGCCGCTCTTGCCCAAGGTATATACGTGAGGATGCTCTACGAAAAGAAGGTAGTTGTCAGTAGGCACTTGGTCTTCGGATGCTAAATTCCTGTTGGCAATTTTCCTGGAGACTGATTGGGCAAACAATTCTTCCTGTAGATCCCAAGCTTCTTTGTAATCTTTTAGACCAAGATCTATAAATTTTACTTTTTTATTGGTAATTTGATTCACTGCTTCCTTCCGTTGTGTAGTTGGTGAAACAATGATTTTGATGTTCCGGTTCTCTATGAAGGCAGTAACAGATTCCCTCTCCCATGCTATCTACTATCCCGTTGATTGAATTCAGGCAAATTACTCCCTATGGCAGAACACAACGACTTAGGTAACCTTTCTGAAAGGCTGGCCTCTGAATGGCTACAAAGCCATGGATATGAGTTTGTACAGGCCAACTACCGGTACAAACATGCAGAGATCGACCTTATCATGAAGCATAAGGGTCTACTGGTTTTTGTCGAGGTCAAATTCCGCAGCGGGACGGGATATGGCTATGCTGAAGAATTTGTAGATTACAAAAAGCGCCAATTGATCATCCGTGCCGCAGACAACTACATCTATGAGACCGACTGGCACAAAGACATCCGTTTCGATATTGTGGGAGTCTACAAAGATAAAAACGGGCAAATGGCATTTAAGCATTTTCAGGATGCCTTCTATTGAAAAGAAGCACCTGGTTTCAGCAGCTTTAAGATCAAATGCAGGGAGTTTCCCGATCAGTTGATGGATTTGAATCCATTAGGGCACACCATCGGAGTTATTAATGTATAGGATCATCAAAGCTCCACCCTGTTTAGTGGATAGCATCTAAAAGCTTGCTCCTCATTTTCTCTTCTCAAATTCCACCTTACCCCTATCCAAAAAATCCACAAATCTGCTGACATTGGTCTCATAGGCTATGGGGGGGACCAACACTTCTTCATCGTGTCCAAGAATGACATAGTAAGGTTGGGCATTGTTGTTGAAGCGGGTGATCTGGAAATCCGCATTTTGTTTGCCAATGGTTTTTTTCACCTTTCCATCATATTCTGAAGTGTACCATTCCTCCTCGGGAAGCTCATAACGCTCATCAATGTACAAAGCCACCATGACAAAATCTTCCTTAAAGCGGTTCAACACCTCAGGTTCTATCCACACCCTAGCTTCCATTTCCCTACAATTGACGCAACCATGGCCGGTGAAATCAATAAAAAGCGGCTTATTGACTTTCCTAGCCACTTCTAAGGCCTGTCGATAATCAAAATAGCCCTGGAGGCCGTGTGGCAGATGCAGGAAATCGCCGTACTTGGGAGTCTCCTCGAGCGAAGAAACAGTTGCTCCGCCTTGGTTCTCCCGGATCATTTTCACCAGGTTAAAGTCGTGGCCGCTCATGGGTGGCAAATACCCGCTGAGCGCTTTTAGTGGGGCACCCCAGAGCCCCGGAATCATATAGATGACAAATACAAAAGTGGTAATGGCCAGCATGAGCCTGGGAACACCGATGCTTTCCATGGGAGAGTCATGTGGCAATCTGATTTTGCCCAACAAATAAAAACCCAGCAGGCCGAAAATGACGATCCATATGGCGAGATACATATCCCGATCCAATAAACCCCAATGATACACTTGGTCCGCTATACTTAAGAACTTGAAGGCCAAAGCCAGTTCCAGAAATCCCAACACTACCTTAACAGAATTCAGCCAACCCCCAGACTTGGGTAGGCTATTGAGCCATTCGGGGAAAATAGCAAAAAGCGCAAAAGGGATGGCGAACGCCAGCGAAAAAGCAAACATCCCCAAAATAGGTTGAATAATCTCTCCGCCAGCCGATGCTATCAGAATAGAGCCTACAATAGGCCCTGTACAGGAAAAGGACACCAATACCAAAGTGAAAGCCATAAAGAAAATTCCCGTCAATCCACCTTTGTCTCCTTTGGCATCCACCTTATTGACCAGACCCGCAGGCAAGGTAATTTCAAATAATCCAAGAAAAGCTAGGGCGAAAAAGATAAACACGAGGAAAAAGAAGACGTTCGGGATCCAATGGGTGGAGAGCCAATTCGCAAATTCTGGACCCTGTGTGGCGGCTACCAGTGTTCCCGCCAAGGTATAGATCGCAATAATAGAAAAGCCATAGATGAGTGCGTTTCTAATCCCCTGTGTTCGGGATTTGGCCCTTCCGGTAAAGAAAGTCACCGTCATAGGAATCATTGGGAATACACAGGGAGTCAATAATGCCGCCAGTCCACCCAGAAATGCCAGGATCATAAAGGCGATCATGGACGAATTTTCCTTCTCCTCGGTGGACGCTTCGGCTCCTAAGGGGTTTGCTTGGGTTAAGACGGTTTCCTTTTCCGCTTCTTTTTCAGGAGCATCCACCACATCCTGGTCTGTGCCTACCAATGGCTTTTTCGTCAAATCTTCCTCTGCTACAACATTTTCATTTTCATCAAGTACTTCTCCAGGAGCCTCGACAGCAGCGGGATCGGCTTGGGCGTTTAGCTGTACCGTAAAATCTTCTTCATAATTGATACATTGGCCGGTAACGTCCGAGCACATTTGGTAGAAGAGATGGCCTCCTATCTTAGCACTTTCGGCGGTAACCGTAAAACGCTGCCGAAACTCTCCCTCGCCATCAAAATAAGTAACCTCGCCCTCCCATATTTCTTCAAATTTGGTCTTTGGCCCAATGGCCTTCAGCTTCCCTGCCCTTTTTACCCCAAGGGAGTCTTCAAGACTTAGCTCAGTCAACAAAGGCCCTAGGTCAGGGTCAAAGTCATTGGAATAAATGTACCAGTTGAGGGGGATTTTGGCCTTAAATACCAGCTCAATCTCATCCCCCACCTTAGCTTCTTTATCAGAAATTTGAATATCCCATTTGGGGGGGGAAATGATCTGTGCAAAGGAAGAAGAAGCCAGCAGGATAGAAAAAATCAGGCTCAAAAGAAGTTTCACCGATTTTGGCATGGATCGAGATTGGTTTTGCTATGAATTTAGGGTAGGCGTCGCAACCTGCAAATTCCGTAGATCCTGCAACTACTGCAAAATCTGCGGAAATGACAGCTAGGCCACGATTATTTAAGTCTGAAAACTGGATATTAGTTCCTCTCCTCTACCGGATAATCAACGGATTGGGCTTATTGTTCCTTCAGATGTTTAAAGAACAAGGCAATGGTTTCAATGCCCAATAGGTAATTTTTCACTCCGTAGTGTTCGTTGGGAGAGTGGATGTCATCAGTATCCAATCCAAAGCCCATCAAGATGGGATCAACCCCTAGCTCTTTTTGGAACAAAGAAGTGATGGGAATGGAACCGCCTTCTCTCGTCGGGATCGCCTTCTTACCAAACACTTCCATAATGGCCGCTTCCGCCGCCCGGTACGCTTTAGAGTCGGTCGACACTACAGCGGGATGTCCTCCGTGGTGGGGTTTTACTTTTACCTTAACCGAGGCAGGGGCCAAGGATTTGAAATGTTTCTCAAACAAATCTGAGATCTCGGAGAAATCTTGGTTTGGAACCAGTCGCATGGATATTTTAGCATAAGCCTTTGAAGGGAGCACGGTTTTAGCACCTTCCCCAGTGTAACCTCCCCAAATGCCATTTACATCCAGCGTAGGTCGGATGCCTGTCCGTTCGATTGTGGTATAGCCCGCTTCGCCGGAGGTTTCCACGACGTCCAATTTTCTTCTGTATGCTTCCTCATCAAAGGGAGCTTTGTTCAATTCTTCCCGATAGGCAGCCGAAAGTTCTTCTACCTTATCATAGAATCCCGGTATGGTAATTCTTCCCTGTTCATCTTGCAGGGAAGCAATCATGCGACAAAGGACATTGAGCGGATTGGCCACCGCTCCCCCAAACGTACCGCTGTGAAGATCCTTGTTAGGACCGGTCACTTCAACCTCCATATACGCCAGCCCCCGGAGTCCTACCGTCACCGAAGGATGGTCCAATGAAATCATATGGGTATCGGATATCAGGACCGCATCAGCCTTAAGAAGGGCTTTATTTTCTTTGACAAAAGTCTCCAAATTGCTGGATCCCACCTCTTCTTCGCCTTCGATCATGAACTTTACATTACAGGCCAGCCCGCCGGTTTTCATCATGGCCTCAAAGGCTTTGATATGCATATAAAACTGCCCCTTATCATCGGCAGATCCACGGGCGAAAATCGCCCCCTCAGGATGCAGTGTCGTATTTTTGATGACCGGCTCAAAAGGCGGTGAATCCCACAATTCATAGGGATCCGCCGGCTGCACATCGTAGTGGCCATATACCAATACCGTAGGAGCTGAAGGATCGACCATCTTTTCTCCGTATACAATGGGGTATCCTGCTGTCTCACAGATTTCTGCCTTATCGGCACCGGCCGTTATCAGGCTTTCCTTTACAAAGTCCGCTGCCTTTAACACCTCTGCTTTAAACTTTGTGTCGGCGCTGACGGATGGGATCCGGAGGAGGTCCAAAAGCTCATTAATAAACTTATCCTTGTTCTCCTGAATATATTGCTTTACTGACATCGCTGAATTTTTATTGATCATGGCAAAATTACATTTTAAAAAAGGCAATTCCACGGATTTTAAAAGAATAAGCCTTCACTTCAGTCGACCCGCCCCTGCACCTTGTTGGACATCCCTTCAGGTATGGCGCTGACAATCTCCTGATACAACAGCTCAACGAGTTTTTTCTTTAAAAAGGACCTCGTCAAAATGATGCTTACCTCCCGGCTGGGCTGATTGCCGCTGAACGGACGAAGCCTCGATTTTTCCTCCGGATTCAGATTCAACGTAGCAAGTTCAGGCAATAAGGTCACGCCCTTGTAACGGTCCACCATATTTTTCAGTCCCTCCAATGAGCCGCTTTCGTAATGGAAATTCATTCTTTGAAACTTACTTTGGTCACAGATGCTCAACACCTGTTCCCTTAAACAATGGCCCTGCTGCAACACCCACAGATCCTTGCCCAAGAGTTCACCGGCCTCAATAGAGGGCTTCCCCAACAAGGGGTGGCCTTTGGAAAAATAGGCGTAGAATTTTTCATAAAACATGGGCTTTTCCAATATACCCGGCTCATCTAGAGGCGTGGACACAATCCCAAGATCCAAATCGTCATTCTTAAGCCTTTTGATCACTTCTTCAGTGATCACCTCCTCTACCTGAAGCTGAACCTTAGGATATTTTTCGAGAAATTTTCCTACAAACAAATGTAACAGGTAGGGTGCCAGGGTGGGTATTATGCCGATTTTGATCATTCCCCCAATTTCGCCCTTCAACTGGGCAATGGTTTCATAGATTCCTTTGCTTTCAGAAACTACCCGCTTCGCCTGCTCCAACAGTTGCACTCCGATCTCCGTGGGGATCACCGGCATCTTGGAACGGTCAAAAATTAGGATATCAAGTTCCCTTTCCAGCTTGTTCACCTGCGCACTCAGGGTGGGCTGGGTGACAAAACAAGCCTCTGCGGCATGTCCAAAATGCCGGTATTTGTCAATGGCAAGGATATACTCTAGTTGTTGAATCGTCATTTGAGGCCAAAAAGAATAAGAATCAATAAATTGTTGTTGCGTGAAAATCTCCCCAAATATAAAAACTTTTTTTCTTTATTTAGATTTAGTATAAATAATGGTTATTTTTGATTTTCTTAACAAACAATCAGTGATGAACCAATCATTCTTCCGCGTTATTTGTGTAAGCGTTTTATCCCTCTCCATGTGGTCCTGCGCTGGCGATTCTGATGAAGTCGTCAATATTTATACCCACCGTCACTATGCGGCCGACCAAGAACTCTTTGCCCGGTTTACGGAGCAGACCGGTATTAAGGTCAACGTAGTCAATGCCAGTGCCGACGAGCTGATCCAAAAACTCGAACTGGAAGGTGCCAACTCTCCGGCAGACATATTGATCACCGTGGATGCAGGACGATTGTACCGTGCGGAGGAAAAGGGTCTTTTTCAATCCTTCCAATCGGATATTGTCAACCGAAACATTCCCGCAAAATTCCGTGACCCTGACGGTTTTTGGACCGGATTAACTTATCGCGCCAGAATTATCGCCTATAGCAAAGACCGCGTCAGTCCCGAGGACCTGAGCACCTATGAAGACCTGGCTTCTGACAAGTGGAAAGGAAGAATTTTAACCCGCTCCTCGGAAAATATTTACAACCAGTCTCTTTTGGCCTCTATCATCGCCGCCAATGGCACGGAAGCCGCAGAACAGTGGGCCGCTGCCGTTCTGGGCAATATGGCCAGGGATCCAAAAGGAAGTGATCGTGACCAGGTAAAAGCCGTAGCGGGAGGAGAAGGGGACATAGCCATTGTCAACACCTATTACATTGGCCTCATGTTAAATGATGAAAACCAGGAGGAGCGAAAGGCGGCAGAGCAGATCGCGATCTTCTTTCCCAACCAAGCCGATAGGGGTACCCATATCAATATTTCGGGCATTGGCGTCACCAAATATGCTCCCAATAAAGAAAATGCGATCAGGCTTATCGAATATCTTTCAGAAGAAGAAGCTCAGTCGGTTTTGGCCAATCTTAATTTCGAATATCCCATTAATTCTAAAGTGGAAACGGCATCTTTGCACAAGTCTTGGGGCGATTTCAAAGCCGACGATATTAACCTATCCATATTGGGTGAAAAAAACAGTGATGCCGTCATGATTTTTGACCGTGTAGGCTGGAAATAATGAAGTCAGGAAGCGATTATTTTGGAACTAACAAAACTGAAGTACTATTGGTGGAATAAATGGACAGGATGGGCATTACTTGTTGTCTTGGTAATTACCATTCCTATCCTCACCCTTTTTTTTAACATTTTTGACCCGCCGGGAGAAAGCTGGAGCCATCTAAAGGAAAATCTGCTTTACGATTATTTCATCAATACCCTGTTGCTATTGTTTGGGGTAGCTTTGTGTACATTTTTTTTGGGGGTAAGTTCCGCATGGATTATCTCCAGTTATAATTTCCCCGGCCGCAGATACTTTGAGTGGCTATTGATCCTGCCGTTGGGATTTCCGGGCTATATCATGGCCTATACTTATACCGGATTGTTGGACTACGCAGGGCCTATCCAGTCTTTTATGAGGAACAGCCTGGACATTCAGGTAAATGGGGGCATCATCGATATCATGAACCTCCCCGGGGCGATTTTCATCCTGTCCATCACCCTTTATCCTTACATATATCTTCTCTCCAGAGCGTCTTTTTCCCAACAGTCGAAGACGCTGCAGGAAGCCGCTTCCCTCTTGAAGAGCAGCAGGTCCAGAACCTTCTTTAAGGTGGCTTTGCCGATGGCAAGACCTGCGATTGTCGGTGGGATTGCCTTGGCTTCGATGGAAGTGCTCAACGACTATGGGGTGGTTAAATATTTCGGTGTAAACACTTTTACGACGGGGATTTTCCGGTCCTGGTTTTCTATGGGCGATATCTCCACTGCCATCCATCTGGCTGTTGCGCTGATGTGCTTTGTCTTTGCCCTCCTCTTTTTGGAGAATTTACATCGTGGGAACAGCCGGTATGTATCCTCCAATTCAACCAACAAACCCGCTGAAAAAAGCAACCTTTCGAAACCCCTCCAGTATTTGATGTCGGGGATCTGTACCTTCATCTTTCTTGTGAGCTTTTTCATACCGTTTATGCAGGTGCTGAACTGGGTATTCCTTACTTATCAAAAAGTGATCGATCGGGAGTTTTTTCTCTTAATTTATAGAAGCTTTGCCCTGGCTATCAGTTCAGGAATAGTCATCGTCCTGCTATCCGTCATGCTCTTGTACGCCCTACGTCTCAACCCCCTCAAATGGGTCAAAAATGCCACTAAAGTAGCCATTCTTGGATATGCTGTGCCAGGTGCGGTCATTGCCATCGGGATCATGGTCCCGGTATTGGAATTGGACAAATATTTGGCGAGCCACTTCTCCTCGGATGGGCGCGGTCTATGGATTACAGGATCTCTTTTTTTGGTAGTTTTTGCTTATGTGGTCAGGTTTATGGCTGTAGGCTTTCATCCAATTGAGTCAGGATTCCAGAAAGTCGGCATCCATGTAAATGAAGCCAGCAGGCTCCTGGGTGCCGGAACGAACAAAACGCTCTTCAAAATTGATCTTCCACTAATAAAACCGAGTCTGTTTGCGGGTATATTGCTCGTCTTTGTCGATGTATTAAAGGAATTACCCCTAACTTTGATTCTTAGGCCTTTTAATTACCACACCTTGGCCACTAAAGCCTTTGACATGGCCACCAATGAAATGATAGCCGAATCTGCCAATGCCGCACTGGTGATAATTCTTACCGGAATAATACCGATTATATTCTTGAACAGGTTGATAAGAGTAAGGAACATTTAAAGACAAAGGTTTATCCAATGACGATTCTAGAGCTTCAAAAACTAAGTAAAAAATACCATCAAGCTGAAAATTTTGCAGTACAAGAGGTGTCTTTTAAAGTCAGTGAAGGAGAAATTCTTGCTTTGGTGGGTGAAAGCGGATCGGGAAAAACCACCTTGTTGCGATTGATAGCCGGATTAGAACATCCCGAATCCGGATGCATCTTTCTTTCCGGAGAAAAAATTGTCGATGGAAGACTATCCGTTCCTGCCCATAAAAGAAAGGTAGGAATGGTCTTTCAGGATTATGCGCTGTTCCCCCACCTTACTATACTTGAAAATGTCTGTTTTGGCCTTCATGATGTCGACGGTGATCCGGAAAAGATAGCCAAAGAAACCTTGAAGATGGTGGATCTCAAAGAAAATTATAACAATTATCCACATCAGCTATCGGGTGGCCAGCAACAGCGCGTAGCACTTGCAAGGGCCATAGCGCCCAATCCCAAAATTCTTCTTTTAGATGAACCCTTCAGTAATCTGGATGCCCTCCTTAAGGATCAGGTCCGGGAAGATATTCGGCAGATCATCAAGCACACCGGGATCACTGCTATCTTTGTAACCCATGACACCAGAGATGCCCTGTCGACGGCAGATCGGATTGCCATTTTACACAAAGGTTATCTGCAACAGATCGACAGCCCTGAGAATTTGTATGAAAATCCCGCCAATCCCTATGTGGCGAATTTTTTCGGGAAAAGGAATGAAATCATTGCTACCCCTACGCTGGAGGGCTTCTACACCCCCTTCGGTTTTATAAAAGATGCACGATCAGCGGAATATAACAACAAGGTGCGGCTGTACTTCAGGCCGCAACATGCAAAAATATTGCGGAGCGATGTACAGCATCTCAGTGGAAAACTCTTTAGCGTCGCCTATCTGGGAGACCACCAGATGATCCAGCTGGCAGATGATGAAGGCCGTAGGGTCAGCATCCGAGCCAATCCAAGCAAAAAGTTTAACGAAAAAGACCGGGTGTTTTTCACCATTGATAAATTTGGGGTAGAAGAAGTATATTGATGTCGATTGCTCCTTCATACCTTTATAACAACGGTCGTATATTGGTGGAGGTGAACAGGAAACTCCAGAGCCAGATGAGACATCAGGTGTAAGAGATAACCTTTAAGAATAGAATAAACGGGATGGATTTTCCCGGAACTTTAACAAATAAAAAAATATGTTTGAAATTATACCTGCTATTTGGATCTATAAGGGCAAATGTGTCCGCCTAATACGGGGGGATTTTTCCACTCAAGAAATTATCTCCGATAATCCCTTGAAGCTGGCACAGTCCTTTGAAGATCACGGCATGTCCCAACTCCACTTGGTCGACTTGGACGGCGCTCAGAGAGGAGAGCCAAAAAACTACCATATCTTGGAGACAATCGCCAGCCATACCCGCTTAAGGATTGACTTCACCGGGGGGATCACCACAGATGGAGATGTCAACAAGGCTTTTGAATACGGGGCACAGACCATTACCGCTTCTTCTATCGCTGTCCAGAATCCCGATAAATTCACCCAATGGATCATATCCTATGGCAGAGAGAAAATCAAACTCGCGGCAGATATCAATCCCGCAGACAACAAAATCAAAACCCAGGGTTGGATCAGGAAGACAGAAATCGATTTATTTGACCATATTGACTACTTTTTTGAAAGGGGTTTGAAATATCTCAAATGTTCGGACATCTCGAGGGACGGCGTGATGGACGGTCCCAATTTTGAACTGTATAGAACCATCTCGGAAAGGTATCCAGACATCTGCCTGGTCGCAAGCGGCGGGGTAAGAAATGTAGACGATTTTAGGACACTCAAACTAATGGGACTGAATGGAGTAGTTTTTGGAAGCGCGTTCTATGAAAACAAAATCTCTATTCAGGATATTGATGCCTTTCTGGCTGAACCTTAAAAAAAGAAAGGGGCATTAAATGCCCCCTCTGTTTCTGGGATTATTGGTAATTGGATTAATTGTCTTCTTTGAACCTATCTACGACATAGAGGAAAAGATTGAATGACAGCGTCGACAACCCTTCATTCTTTACATCCTTCTCGCCTTTTTGCTTATATATATGTTCTTTGTTCTCTTTCTTTTGCAAGGGCACCTTTTGCTCCGTTTCCCCGTTATTCTTCTCAACACTTGAAGGGTATGAATCTGCACGGTCATCCGTTCTTTCATAGATGGTGGGAGAATCTGAAATTGCCCTTATTCTCTCCTCTTGACCCAAGGCATTAAATGAGACAGCTACACAAAATAAAAATCCTAGGATCCCTGCTTTTCTACTTGAAAATAAAATTTTATTTCGTCTTAGCAACAGAAGCATGTCGTTTGGTATCTTTGTCTCGTTGTTTTTAAAATAAGGTTTTCAAATATACAAATTATATTATATTATCCAAAAAGAAAGGTTTTTATTGCTGACGAAATGCAAAAATTAAAGAAGCAACTATTAATGAAACGATTAAAAGGTTGTGATTGTCCTGACAAAATCCTTTTGACCTTAAAGCTGTCGATCGAAAAACAAGTTAAGAAGTAAGATGATAAATACAATAAACTTAAAAGAACTTTTGAAGATCGTTTCTGGAAATTTGGTCCAAAGCGGATCCTCAGATTCAGTAGACCATATCGTCACAGACTCCCGTAAAATCATCATTGGCTCGCACAGTCTTTTTATCGCATTACAGGGACCTAATTTTAATGGACATGCATTCGTTGCTTCCGCTTACGGCTTGGGGATTCGCAATTTCATCGTAGACAATGGTTTTCAGCTAGAAGTTGAACTCCCCGACGCAAACGTAGTTGCTGTTTCGGACACTTTGGTGGCGCTTCAATCCATAGCCCAACGGAACCGCTCCCTCTTCCACGGACCGGTAGTGGGGATCACCGGGAGCAATGGGAAGACCATCGTCAAGGAATGGCTAGGCCTCCTGATCGGGACCATGCACAATGTCGCCAAAAGCCCAAAAAGCTACAACAGCCAGATAGGCGTACCTCTTTCCCTCCTAGGAATAGAGCCTTACCACAAGATCGCTGTGTTGGAAGCAGGGATCTCTACTGTGGGGGAAATGGAGAAGCTGGAAAAAATGATTCAACCATCGATAGGCCTATTTACCAATTTGGGTACCGCCCATGACGAAGGATTTATCAACAACAGCCAGAAACTGGAAGAGAAATTAAAACTGTTCACCCACACGCGTTTTATCATCTATAGAAAAGAGCAGATTGAAGTTGCCCAATTCCTTGAAAATCATTTCCCATCAGAGAGGCTGGTCTGTTGGTCCGCTTCGCCGGGGGCTGATTATACGCTCTCTGTCAAGAAAAATGCCGACCATGCAAAAATCATCCTCTTACAGCCAGACCTTAGCCTTTACACCTTCCATACAGGATTTACGGATGAGGCCTCTTTGGAAAACCTAAGACATGTAATCATCACCTGTCTCACCTTAGGAATGGCGCCGAAAGACATCAATGAAGGTATAAAGGAACTTAAGCCGGTTGAGATGAGGCTTACCGTAAAACACGGGGTGCATAACAGCACATTAATAGACGACACCTATAACAATGATGTCGCAGGCCTGGGAATTGCCCTGGAATTCCTTCAAAACCAAAGGCCCAAAACCAGAAATATCCTTATCCTTTCTGACCTGCCCCAAGCAGGGGAAAGTTCAAGGGTATATGAACAGGTCGGCCAGCTCATCCAACACTATCAAATTGATTTTCTGTATGGCGTAGGCCGGGAGATCCAGCAAGTCCGTCATTATTTCACGGGCGACTCCCTCTTTTTTGAGGACACGGCCAGCCTCATCAGGGAAGTCAATCCCCAGGATTTCGCCAATGATTTGGTCTTGATCAAGGGAGCTAGAAAATTTGGGTTTGAAGACATTGTGAATTACCTGCAGGAAAGAATCCATGGCACTACGCTGGAAATCAACCTCAATGCCTTAAGCCACAACTACAATTTCTACAAAAACAGGCTCAAGCCACGGACCAAAATAATGGGGATGGTAAAGGCCTTTGCCTATGGCGGCGGATCACTGGAGATCGCCAACCAACTGCAGCAACTTAAGGCCGATTACCTTGCAGTGGCTTATACGGATGAAGGGGTTTATCTTCGTAACCACGGCATTCACCTGCCCATCATGGTCCTCAATCCGGATAGGGAAGGCTTCCACAATCTGCTCAAGTACCGTTTGGATCCGGTGGTATATAGTTTGGATTTTTTTAGCCAAGTGGGGAAGTTTTGCCAAGCCAACGCAACCAGCCTTGACATCCACCTGGATATGGATACGGGGATGCATAGATTGGGCTTTGAGGAAGGGGACATCGAGCAGTTGGGCCAGCTGATACGGCAGTATCCGGAATTGAGGATCAGCAGTATATATACCCATTTGGTGGGAGCAGACGACGCAGTGCACGAGGAATATACCTTGACCCAGCTAAAGGATTTCCTGGAAATGGGTGAACAGGTAAAGTCCTTTTTAAACTATCCCGTATTGCTGCATGCGCTGAACTCAGCGGGTATATTGCATTATTCCGAATATCAATTGGACATGGTCCGGCTGGGGATTGGCCTGTATGGAATTGAGGTAACCGGGACGTTTACCCAAGCCCTACTTCCTATAAGTACCTTAAAAACTTCGATTTCCCAAATCAAGCACCTTGCCAAAGGGCAAAGCATCGGATATGGAAGAATGGGGAAAATGCAGGAGGATGGCCAAATCGCCACTGTTCCTATCGGTTATGCGGACGGGTATGACAGAAGATTCGGCAATGGAAAGGGATATGTGTCAATCCATGGCAAAAAGGCTCCCATTATAGGCAACGTATGCATGGACATGTGTATGGTCGATATTTCAGGGATAGACGCTCGCGTGGGGGACGAAGTGGTAATATTCGGCAAATATCCTTCGGTGATTGATCTTGCCGAAACTATAGGAACCATTCCCTACGAGTTGCTTACCAATATCAGCGATAGAGTAAAAAGGGTTTACTATATGGATTGAGGGTTGCCAACTTGTGATAGGATAAAGAAGCTAACGGATTGTTGTAACCTGTAGCCCCAAAGCCATCACTGCCGTCTTCCCACTGTAAGCTAGCTACTATTAAAATATTTTGTTTTCTTTGTGAGACATTTCTCTCCTTTAGTTTCTTAAAACGAACACAAAACACAGGAAGAACAAGCACCTTTAATTTCAAAATTTTTATTGCAACAAGCGGTGAAACATATATGAAGCATTATATCCAGTGGAAGGTCTTTTTGACGGTAATGGGCTGTTTTTTTCTCGCTGTAGCCCTCACTTCCTGCGAAGATAGATTGATGGAAAGCGTTACCGTCTATTCAAGTAACTTTTCCAGGAGTGATGAAAACAGCCCAATAACCAATGCCAAATGGCACGAATTTAATGGGGACACCGTTCTTGGCTGGTTTCATAACGAAGAAATTGCTTTAAGCCTGCCCAACCTACCCAAGCACAACACAGTAGAAGTCACCATAGAATTATTGGTCCATGACAGTTGGGACGGCAATCCCGATAATGTCGGAGGACCCGATTACTGGTATTTGCACTTAGATGGGGAGGAGATTATCCATACCACCTTTTCCAGCTCTCCCTGCGGATCCAATTACTGCATATACCAATCTTTCCCAGAAAATTACCCCCGAACCTTTGAGCCAAAGACCGGGGCATTCGACAAGAACTTACCCGGGCGCTGTCAGTATAAAAATGTACCTGGATGGACTAGCAAGTATACCATTACCCGGCGTATTAATCACAATGACGACCATCTCGCTATTCTCATCGGAGATAGACTAAGGCAGGAAAATGCCCCGGATCCGGCTTGTGATGAAAGTTGGTCGATTTCTAAAATTGAAGTGAATACCCTCACCGTCAAATAAAACAGCCATACATGGGTACTATTTATATACTTTCAAACCTATGAATACAAAAATTCTGTTTTCAATCTTTCTGTGCATAACCTGCCTAAAGCCCTTATGGTCTGAGGCTCAATCATTGCCAGTGGGCAGCCCTGTTTTGGAAGATTATCTCAGAAGACAGCAATTGTTGGGCAAGGTCGATTCCAGCTTCAGTTTTTCGGTTCGGCCTATCTTTCCTGCAATCGCCTTTGGTAAGAAAAATGTCATAGATGTAGACGGCACCTTTACCGATTTAGAACAGTCCACGACCACCGTAGTCACGAAAAATGGCAGGGAGACTTTCCGGGTAATGCCGGTCAGTATCCGCATGCAATACAATTCTAAACTGCCTTTCGGAATAAATAACGGTTTGATGATTCCGAATGTGGGCCTTCAGAGTGTGCTAACGGGAGGCATCTATTACGAATTTGACAATTTGAGTATACAGTTCCAGCCGGAAGTGCTGTTGGCACAAAACAGGGATTTCGAAGGTTTTCCTATAGCCCATGACGGGAGTACCTGGAGGGAGTATTACGAATGGCTGAATTTTATGGATATTCCGGAGCGGTTTGGACAAAGGAGTTACAACAGCCTACTCCCCGGCCAATCCAGTATCCGCTATAACCTTGGCGCTCTCTCTGTGGGAATATCTACCGAAAATATCTGGTGGGGGCCAGGCAGGAGGAACTCGCTTGTCATGAGCAACAATGCACCTGGATTTTTACACGGGACGATTAATACCCGAAAGCCGGTGGCCACCAGGATCGGTAGTTTTGAGGGTCAGTTGATCGTGGGACAGCTGCAAAATTCAGGTTATACACCGCCCCATTCGGATTATGTTTATCGCCAGCATCCACTTTATGTCCCTAAGCGAGACAATGACTGGCGGTACCTTGCAGGAATAGTGTTGGCGTATCAGCCCAAGTGGGTACCCGGTTTGTCTGTGGGATACAGCAGTATGTCTCAGATGTACCATAATGACATGCATACTTTCGCCGATTATCTGCCAATTTTCAATGGAGGAAAAGGAAGTGCCTCCATACTCAATACCGATGTAGCAAAAAGAAACCAACTGAGTTCAGGCTTTTTCAGGTGGATGGACACCCGGGGCCATTTTGAATTTTATGGGGAATATGGCAGCAACGGGAACAATAGGAAATTCAGTGACTTTATCACCAATCCCGACCTGACAAGAGCCTTTACATTTGGTTTCTCCAACTTGATCCCGATAGGTAAACAGCATCAATATATACAATTAGGCGCAGAAATGACCCAAACCGGCCAGACGGTAAGGGAAACCATCTTCGACAAAAACAGTTGGTACACACATTCGCACGTTAGGCATGGTTACACACATCGGGGGCAGGTGTTAGGGGCAGGAAATGGTCCTGGGAGCAATGTCCTTTTTCTGGAAGGTGCCTGGGTAAAGGATTTTAACAGAATAGGATTCCATATTGAAAGAATCGTTTACAACAATGACTTTTATTACAAAAGGTTTGAGGATATTAAGGACTGGCGGGTGAAATACATTGACATCGTTCCTTCTTTGGTGGCTGACTGGCGTTTTGGGAATATTTTGGTTTATTCAAAATTCCAGTTCGTCAATTCCTTAAACTATAAATGGTTTATCATCAATAGTCCTGATGAATATTGGGTTCCCGGCTATGACAAAAAAAATTTTGTGGCCAATGTCGGAGTGACTTATATTTTTAAATAAAACGAAAGATGCCTCCTATTAAGTCCAGCAGATAAGGCTTGGGCACTAAACAAGATGACCGACGGAGGGGATTGAACAAGAGAAAGGATTATCGGTTTGACTAGCTCAAATTTTCCGACGCTCAAAGCACTTCATTGAGACCAAAATAAAAAGCACGCTGGTTCCCATAAGCAAGGTCAAGCCGCAAGTTTAGCCCGTCTTCGGTCAATTGGTAGCGGAAACCTAAGCCGCCACCGTACCTTAACCTGTTAAATGAAAATGTGGAAAGCTTAGCCGCCACCTGTCCTGCGCTTCCAAAAACCACCAGTCCAAGCTTTCTATATACAGGAACCCGGTATTCCGCCTGATATACCATGGCGTTCCGGTCCCGATATCGCCCTTCGAAATATCCTCGCATCAAATCACTTCCACCAAGCAGGGAAAGCTGTTGAAAAGGCGCATTTCCCGTGGTAACGCTATACCAGGCCTGTACGGCCAATACCTGCCTGTCATATATTGTTTTGTATTTTCTAAGATCCAATTGGTATTGGCTAAATGTAAATTCACTCCCTAAAAAAGATCGGAAACTCATGAAGCTGGCCTGGTGAAAGGATCCTCTGCCGGGTTGGAAAATATTATCCCGGGTGTCAAAATTAACTACCAAGCCTATTCCTGAAGTCCTTTGGCCATTGCTTCCCAACAGTCGCCCTGAATCCAATAGGCCTCCCACTTCCTTTCTGTAAATATCTGCTGCTGTAAACTTATATTGAGGGCCCAGGTATAATGCCGATGCAAGGCGTTTCTGATAACTAAATTGTACCTGCACAGAGCGGGAGGCATAATCTTCTTCACTTTTTGCTCCCGGATCATCACCTATACCATAAAATTTAAACGGATAATCCGAAAGTTCCAAGCGGGCATAAAGATGATCTGCATTTCCGTTCATCCATAAGTCGAGCGCTGAAGTAAAGATCACCTGCTCGTTCAAGGTGTACAGCAAAGTAATAGGAATGGTGGATGGTCTACCGTTGATATCCTCCTTTGGTTTAAAAACCTTGATTGCTCTCGCCCCTATGCCTAGACTTGTCTCAGGAGAATAGGTCAACGCAGGTATAAAAATCCAGCTTTTTCCACTAAACCTATCTACCATGCGATCAGCCGTGTCAAACAGTTTTTCGACAATCCCGGGCATGTTAAAGCTGTCCTTCTCCACCGCTTGCTGCGCCCAAGAAAATTGCATGGCAAAAAATAAAATAAAGGTAAATAGGCGCTTCATAAATTTGCCAAAGATACAATAAAGATATAGAAGGAAAATTTATTTATCGGATAGACTTATATTTGGGGCTGAAGAAAACGACAGACCATGATATTATACAGCGTGACCGTCAATATAGACCTGGAGAAGGAAAAAGAGTATGTAGAATGGATGAAGCAAATCCACATCCCAGAGGTCATGGCGACAGGATTGTTCACCGAGAGTAAATTTTTCAAATTATTGCACGAAGTGGAAGAAGGGGTTAATTATTCGGCCCAATATTATGCCGAGAGCCTGGAAGAAATCCAAGAATATCAGGCCTCCCATGCCCCAGAACTTCAGCAAAAACTAAAACTCAAATTCGGCAACCATTATGTGGCTTTCCGCTCTCTGTTACAGCTGGTAGAATAGTTTTAACAGCCATCTCATTTTCCGATGCCCTGCGCCTGGCTAGGGTAATTAACCCATTACTCCGTTCTCCACCATCAACTTTATCTCTTTGGATTGGAGATGGCAGTTGTACCAGCCGCTTTCAATACTTGCATTGAATTTCTTGTAAAAATTTATGGCTGGATCATTCCAATCCAGTACCTGCCACATCATACCGGTACAGTTGTCAGCAAGGGCTTTTTCCATCACTTTTAAAAACAACAATTTCCCCGCGCCCTTGCCCCTTTCGGATTCAGTGACGATATAATCTTCGAGGTAGAGCCTCTTCCCCTTCCAGGTACTGTAACGATAATAGTAGATGGCCGTCCCTATAATCCTTCCAGAATCCTCCTTCGACAAAACATAAAAGTGATAGGCCGGATTATTACCGAAACCGTCCTCCTCCATTTTCTCCAATGTATTGGTGACCTGGTCGGAGGCTTTTTCATAGACAGCTAACTCTTGGATCAAGGCGAAGACCGCCTTCAAATCCTCTTTTTTTCCCTCCCTTATTGTGTACATGGCCTGAAATTAATAAAAAAGACAATGGAGCAAAATAATAATCCAAGAATATATTTGAATGGTTATCCATCGTTAGCCACTCCGAGTGAAGGACAATAAGGCTCGAGGCCTATATCCCTGTCATTTCAGACGCGGAAGGCTCAGGTTAAACCTCACCGCAAGCAGCCGGATAATAATAATAATACTCAGGGAAATGATCAGATTGATGTCCCTGTCTAGGTTCCAGTGATTAAAAATGCAATAGATGATCGCACCGGTAAGGCAAGCAGAGGCATAAATCTCCTTCCTGAAAAGAACCGGCATTTCGTTGGTCAAAGTATCCCTGATAACTCCTCCCATAACGGCCGAAAACATGCCCATAATGGCTGCCACTTCCACACTAAAGCCCAAATTTAAAGCTTTTTCTACTCCTAACACGGTAAAGAAAGCAATACCCACCGTATCGAACAGGAACAGGGTCCGCCTCAGTTTGGATACCGTCTTATAAAACAAAAATGTCGTCAATATCCCTGCAAAAATGGCATATAGAAACCATACATTCCCGATCCATACCAAAGGATACGAACCCATTAGAATATCCCTAAGGCTACCCCCGCCGATGGCGGTGATAAACCCGGTAAAGCCCGCCCCAAACAGATCATGCTCGCGTTCCTCTATGGCCAAGGCTCCCGATATGGCAAAAACAAAAGTCCCTATCAATTCTAATGTATACTGCAGATCCATCGATGAATAAGTTGAATTTAACCCTTTTGCATAACAAAAACTCCCATGGCCCGCTGTCCATGAACTAAGACCGACTTGGGCGCTTCAAGATGGTGAAGGCGATATTTATCTATGATTTCAGCCAACAGCTCTTCGGTCAGGATAAATCTCTCGGAACCGTCAGGCAGTAGGAAGACACCTTCTCCTTTAGCGGTAGATTGCCCGGATATGCCCCCAAACCCCGTAGCCATCCGTAGAAATATAATCCCATCGGGCTTCAGTATCCGCATCATTTCGTCCATCATCTTAAAAAAATGATCGGTACTGCGGGCAAAATGCAACACCGCAGAACAAATAATGGCATCAACAGCGGCGTGGTGAAAAGGCATATCTTCCACTAAAGCATTTTGAAATCGATGGATATCATAATCTGGCCTGATTGTTCTAGCCTGTATCCTTGCCATCTGTATAGCCACAGGATTGCGGTCCACACCAAAAATCTGGTAACCTGCCTGGAGAAAATAAACGGTATTTCTACCTTCCCCACAACCCACATCCAGGATCCTCATTGAGGTTGAGAATCTTGCCTTCAGTATCTGATCCAAAAGGTAAATGTCCACATTCCCCAGAAGTTTGTTCAACTTATTGATCTCCATAACGTGTGGTTTTTTTTATAAATCAATGGCTAAAGTTGACACAAAATGCTATGATGGTTTTCTTAGGAAAGGAAAAGTTGCTTATTTGAGCACCTGAAACAGATACGCCAAAGTAAATTCCAAGTTGGTAAAGTTAATGTCAAATATCCTGTCCTGCGATTCAGGCCTTCCGAATTCATAGGAATAACGCACTTCGGCTTGAAGGGTGCTTTTTCCAAAAAGTTTTGAAAGTCCCACACCTGCGGTAAGTCCATACATAAATTTCTTCGGATCATCGTCTGCTTGTCCATAGGTCGGAATAACCAATCTCCCTTCGATGACCCGGGAAACGTCCTTTGCGCCCAATAAATAACCAAAATGGGGACCCATTTTGATATGGAACCTGCCTGAGTTCCCCAGGTAGAAGTTGGAAAGCAGGGGGACCTTGATATATTCAAAGCGGGTCTCGTTACCGGTATTTAAGGTATCGGTGCCTACGTACCCGGTGGTGATATATTGGAATTCTATCTGGGCTCCGGCATTTTTTGCAAAAAATTGCTCTATCACCAATGCATAAGTGGGTGCTGAAATTCCTGGAACCTTATAAGCTACGGAAGCTATTTCAGGACGGTAAGAGACACCTGATTGGGTAAATCCTCCTCTGAATCCCACACTGGTCTGGGCTTGGACTTCCAAAAAAGCCGAAAATATCAAAAACGTAAGAATCGCCGAATTTTTTACCCAGCTCATTTTAAAGTTTAACACCAGTTACTCTTTTTTAGAACTAAACCGTTGGACGTTCAATCCAACGGTTTAGCGAACCACTATTTAAGGCACTTATTTTTTTTTCTTCTTTACGTCTTCAACATCTTCCCTGTCCCTCAATTTTTTGTCATCTACATTGTTGTTGAGAAATTCGTTGATCTTGTCGATCGAAAATGAGCTGGAGATCTCTCCAAAGGTATTGATATTCATTTTAAAGCCCTCCAGTTCCGCATTTACCCTTGGATTATCGTCTTTTTTGGATTTTTTTGCCATGACCATTTTCTTTATGTTTCCACTCAAACCACTAAAGTATCTAACGCAAAAGTTATTCTTTTGACCAGTTCCTCTTTGCCGAGAATTCCGAATATCTCCGATAAATCCGGGCCAGCACCTACCCCTGTTACTGCCAACCTCACGGCTTGCATGACCTTGCCCAGTTTGACTTCCCCTTCCTCGGCTGCTGCTTCCAACAGAGATTTGGCAGCTAGGGGAGAAAATTCTTCTTGGGAGGAAATCAATTTGCTTCTGAAGGCAGACAGTACGGTGACCGCATCCTGATTCCATTTTTTTGCGGCAACGGTCTCATCGAATTTTTCAGGAGTTTGTATTAGAAATCGCCCTTCTTTTATTAGATCGGAAGGGAAAGTTGCCCTTTCTTTTACGAGTGCGACGATTTGAACTGCTTGTTCCTGATCCAGCTCAAGTCCCTCCTTTTGAATATCCTGCAAAAGATAGGAAGCCAATTCTTTATCGGACTTGGCTTTTAAATATTGCTCATTGTACCATTTGGCCTTATTGATATCAAATTTTGTACCTGACTTGCCGATCCTTTCCACCGAAAATGCGTCTACAAGCTCCTCCATACTAAAGATTTCCTTTTGATCGCCGGGGTTCCAGCCCAAGAAAGCCAAAAAGTTAAGAAAGGCCTCAGGCAAATAACCTGACTCCCTAAAACCCACTGCCCGGTCACCTGTAGCAGGGTCTGTCCAATTCAGCGGAAAGATCGGGAAACCTTGTTTGTCAGCATCCCTTTTGGAAAGTTTGCCATTGCCATCGGGCTTCAACAAAAGCGGCAGATGCGCAAATTCAGGCATGGTATCCTCCCATCCAAAATACCTGTACAACAACACATGTAGTGGTGCAGAAGGCAACCACTCCTCGCCCCTGATCACATGGGTGATCCCCATCAGATGATCATCCACGATATTGGCAAGATGGTAGGTCGGCATACCATCTGACTTCATCAAAACTTTGTCATCAAGGGTATTGGAATGCACCAGCACCCAGCCCCTGATCATGTCGTTCAACCTTACCTCTTCCTTTCGGGGTATTTTGACGCGGATCACATAAGGCTCGCCAGAGGCCAACCTTGCTTTAACCTCATCCTCGGGCAAGGTCAGCGAATTCTTCATCTGGGTTCTGGTGATGGAATTGTATTGGGGAGAGACCACCCTTGCGGCAGTAAGCCTTTCCCTCATCGCATCCAGTTCCTCAGGGGTGTCAAAAGCATAGTAGGCGTGGCCTTTTTCTATAAGGTCCAAGGCATACTGTTTGTACATAGGCTTTCTCTCGGATTGGCGATAGGGGCCATGAGGTCCACTTATCCAAGGACTTTCGTCCGGGATAATGCCTAGCCATTCTAGGGAATTCTTGATGTACTCTTCTGCACCCGGCACAAAACGGTTTTGGTCGGTATCTTCTATCCTGAGTAAAAATTTGCCTTGATGTTTCTTTGCGAAAAGGTAATTATACAAAGCGGTTCGGACACCGCCTATGTGCAAAGCTCCCGTAGGTGAGGGGGCAAATCGTACACGTACTTCTCTGGTCATGATAATGGAATAGTTTTACTTGGTAGCCTTCTTCTGCTACTTTTAATCAGGGGCAAAGGTACGAAAAGAATGCAAGAATATGGAAATTATAACAATCCCTTACATTTGTAAGAAAACGTTTGTATCTTCCTTTTTTATGAATTAAAACTTTTTTAATTTATACTACAAATTACTAAATTTAAAAATCGTTATTGTCCGATTTTAATAATAGATTTCAACCAAGTTAAGTGAGTTACTTTTAAAGCTCCTAAATTCCTTCTGGAATACCGTCTAAGAAATATCAATTAGCTGAATAGCTACATTATGAATTCAAATTTACCCTCCCCAGCCCTCCTCCACCGTTTGTTTGAAGATACGGTACCTCATTTTGTGAATGATACCGCTGTTGTTTTCAGAGAACAGCAAATCACCTATGGGGAATTAAACCGTCGTTCGGAGAGCTTATGCCAAGCCCTGCTTCATTTTGCAAAGGACCAAGAAATCATCGGGTTGAGTACTACACGATCCTTGGAAATGATTGTGGGCATTTTGGCCATTTTAAAGTCCGGCAAAGCTTACCTTCCGCTGGACCCGAATTTTCCGGAAAGCCGGCTTGAACAGGTTCTGTCAAGTTCCCAGATTAAGGTCTGCGTGTCAATCTCTTCTGAAACAGCCACTTTTCAAAACCTAGGACTTCGGGTTATTCCCTCAGATGCAGAGCAAATCTATTCGGGAGAGGCCGTGGAACAGCAAAACAGCAATGCCTGCGTACTCTACACCTCAGGATCGACCGGAAAACCAAAAGGTGTCTGTGTACCCCATCAAGGTCTGGTGAATTTTTTGCTCTGGCAAAAAGAACATTCTAAGGCAGCCCCTTATCTAAAAACCCTGCAGTTCTGCCATTTGAGTTTTGATGTCTCTATTGAAGAAATATTCGTGCCTTTGATAACCGGCGGGACCCTCTACTTAATTGATGATAACTATCGACTGGATTCGGGGAATCTGTTGAACTTCGTTGAAGACCACAACATTCACCGTATGTATCTTCCCTATGTGGAGTTGCAGTACTTTGCCGAAGAAGCAATTAAAGAAAATCTTTTCCCCAAAAGCTTATTGGAGGTCATTACCGGAGGAGAGTTGCTCAAAATAACACCGCATATATCCACGCTTTTTAATTCTTTAAAAGCATGCCCCTTAAAGAATAAATACGGGCCTACGGAGGCCTGCATATGGGTGACAGAATTGGAACTGAACGGCGATGCCGATGAATGGCCTGAGATACCTACCATAGGAAAACCTTTTGCCAATACCACCATCTATATCCTCAATGATCAATTGGAACTGTTGCCGCAAGGTGAAGTGGGAGAAATATGTATCCAGGGAATATGTACTGCAAATGGCTATTTGAATGAACCTGTTCTCACAGCCAATGCATTCATCCACTGGAAAAATCAGAACAATGAAACGTTAAGGCTGTACAAAACCGGGGATTTGGGTAGGGTGCTTCCGGACGGAAACATTGAATTTCACGGACGTAGGGACGGGCAAGTGAAGATTCGGGGTAATAGAATAGAACTGGCAGACATCGAAGTTGCACTTATTCAACAGGCAGGCGTACAGCAAGCTGTGGTAATCGCTAGGGAAGACACGCCCGGTAAAAAATATCTTGCTGCCTACTTAGTAAACAGGGAAGCCGAAATCGACATCAAACAGCTCCGCAACCAGCTGATAACGCTTTTGCCGGACTATATGATCCCTTCCTATTTCATACAGTTGGAAGATGTGCCCAAGACCCCCAGTGGAAAGGTGGACAGAAAAAGCTTGCCTAAACCGGAAGCCAAACGTCCGGATTTTGGAATTCTTTATAGAAAACCCTCCACAGAAATTGAAGCTAACATTGCCAATATCTTCATTAACCTCCTTCAATTCGATAAGGTAGGGGTTGATGACAATTTCTTCGAGTTAGGAGGGAATTCCTTGTTGGCACAAAAAGCCATATCGGAAATTAAGCATCAATTCGGATATATTCTTCCCATCACCAAGTTATATCAGTTTCCGACCATTGCGGGAATGGCGACTTATATCAATAGCCACCAATTCCCCAATCAGTCCAAGCGGCTTGAGTCATTTAATAAGCAGCATAGGCCTTCGTCCTCTCCAAATAATGACATTGCAGTCATCGCCATGTCGGGCCGTTTTCCCGGCGCGGATTCAATTGAAGAGCTATGGGAAGTCTTGAAAAACGGGGAAGAAACCATCACCTTTTTTGACGAAGGGAGTTTGGATCCGTTCATCCCCAAGTCGCTAAAAAAAGACCCCATGTATGTGAAAGCTAGGGGAATAGTGAGACAGGCGGATCAATTTGAACCTGAATTTTTTGGCATCAATCCCAAGTTGGCGGAGTTGATGGATCCCCAACAGCGGATCTTCATGGAAATATGCTGGGAAGCTTTAGAAGATGCGGGCTACTTCCCTCAAAACGGACACAGCGATATTGGTGTCTTTGCCGGAAGCTACAACAACACCTATTATTTGAACAATGTCCAGCACAACAAGGACTTGGTGGATAGAATAGGTGAGTTTCAGGTGATGTCTGCCAACGAAAAAGATTATATCGCCTCCCGCACCGCTTACCATCTCAATTTAAAAGGCCCGGCTATCAGCGTTTATTCCGCTTGCTCTACGTCTTTACTGGCGATAATTCAAGCTGTGGAAAGCTTGAGGAAAGGGCAGTGTGAATTGGCTCTTGCCGGTGGAGCCAGCATTAACTCTCCCATCAACAGCGGCCATTTATATCAGGAGGGCGCTATGTTGAGCGCAAATGGCCATTGTAGTCCCTTTGATGCAGACTCCACTGGGACACTCTTCAGCGATGGGGCCGGTGTGGTCTTGTTGAAGAAACTTGAAAAAGCAAAAGAAGATGGGGACACCATTTATGCGGTGATAAAAGGAGTGGGTG
>Ga0233380_1000039_pt1 | contig 96010 bp, 75 predicted proteins | sample ElkDunMinimDraft_9_FD_191541 | JGI IMG/M metagenome (GOLD analysis project Ga0233380, IMG submission 191541) | Fecal eukaryotic communites from dung pellets of Tule Elk in California, USA - Elk Dung F36 | ecosystem: Host-associated > Mammals > Digestive system > Large intestine > Fecal | place... | reverse complement strand
TTTCAAAGTGGCACAAATCGAACCGGAAACGGTCCTGAAATGGCACGGTTTAAACCGAAAGGGGTGGCACAATTACACCGAAACGGGTGGCACAAATCGAACCGTTATATCCAATCCCTCACCAACGCCGGATCACAGCCGGCCATTGCACAAATTTTAGCCGAATACGGCTACGGGCCGGAGAAACTTAAGCAAGGCTGGGCGTTGCTGGCCGATGTCGAGGCGGCCAGCAACATCCGGGAGACGGAAAGAAACGAGTCTTCAGCAGCCTATCACGCCTTCCAAACGTTATGGGACCAACTGATGGGCATCTATGCGGCGCACCGGCGAAAGGCAAAAGTGGCCTTTAGCAAGGATCCTGTCCTGGCTGAAAGGATCAAGGTACACGGAGCGATTTCCCGCACCTATATGAGATGGCTGGCAACGGTAAAGCCCTTCTACCGCATCAGCCTGGCGGATCCGGAAATCCAGGAGGGACTGGCCCGGGTGAGGGTCAGCATGGAGGATCTGAACGCCGCCAATGCGATGATCCCCGAGTTGGAAGCAGCCCGCACCTTTTATATCAAAGAGAAGGGCGAGTCGCAAAATGCCACTAAAATTAAGGATGAAGCAATGGGCCGAATTGATGACTGGATGAAGGAGTTCTACGCCATTGCCAAGATTGCGCTGGAGGAAAGCCCCCAACTGATGGAATCCCTGGGCAGGCTGGTAAGGAGCTGATGCTTCGGAATACACTAAATGATGTAGCCACGAAAATAAGAAGCCAAAAGGGTCTTTCCTTCGTGGCTATTGTTTTACTTAGCGGCTGCTGCTTCTTTGTGTTGCAGCGCCTTTGTGGTGATTATTTTTTACGCCATGGACAAGATGGGTTTCCGGTTTGCCCCTCGCAATTATGTATAGCGACGGAGCGTTATTGCGGGGAGATGCATAGACGCTTACTAATACCTCATCACCGACGAAGCAACCTCCTCCACCCTGTCTTTCTAGCGGGAGAGGCTTTTTACTTTTGGCTTGACCCAAAAGTAACAAAAAGTCAAGGCTGTTAACCCCTTCTTCAAACCGGCAATGATTTCCCTATCGAGTTTGCTTCCGGACGGTTTGATTTTGTACCAACCGTACCAGCCTAAAAACGGGTGGATCTCTCTCGACACTCGAGAGCTAACCCGTTTTCTCAACGGCCGCTACGGATGGCCCAAAACCGAAGGGATTAAAGGCCGGTCCTAAAAATTGCTTTGGGTCAGAGATAGAGGTGACTCTGAAATTGGGGGATTGCCTGCCTTCCGGTAGGCAGGCCGCAGGGCAGGAAATACTAATGCAAACAAGATGGGTTCCGGCTTGCCCCTCGCAATGACGTATAGCGACGGAGCGTTATTGCGGGGAGATGCATAGACGCTTACTAATACCTCATCACCGACGAAGCAACCTCCTCCACCCTATCTTTCTAGCGGGAGAGGCTTTTTACTTTTGGCTTGACCCAAAAGTAACAAAAAGTCAAGGCTGTTAATCCCTTCTTCAAACCGGCAATGATTCCGCTTACGAGTTTACTTCCGGACGGTTTGATTTTGTACCAACCGTACCAGCCTAAAAACGGGTGGATCTCTCTCGACACTCGAGAGCTAACCCGTTTTCTTAACGGCCGCTACGGATGTCCCAAAACCGAAGGGGTTAAAGGCCGGGCTGAAGGCAGCAGCTAAGTCCAAAAGATGGCCAGTTTACGGAGCGTCATTGCGAGGAGGTGCACGGGCGATTATAGTTACCTCATCACGCTGCACCGACGTGGCAATCTCCTCATGACGCCGTTTTCCCTATCGGGAGATTGCCGCGGGGCAGGAAAGGTTACTGAAACGGATAGGTTATGGTATGCCCCTCGCAATGACGGGAGAACGAGAGTCGGATGTCCGATGACAGACAAGAGTAAAGCTGTTTTTATTTTTATGGTTTATTTACTTTTGGCTTGACCCAAAAGTAACAAAAGGTCAAGGCTGTTAATCCCTTCTTCAAACCGGCGAAGGCTCCGGACACGATCTTGCTTCTGGCCGGTTTGATTTTGTGCCAACCGTACCAGCCTAAAAACGGGTGGATCTCTCTCGACACTCGAGAGCTAACCCGTTTTCTTAACGGCCGCTACGGATGGCCCAAAACCGAAGGGGTTAAAGGCCGGTCCAAAAAATTGCTTTGGGTCAGAGATAGGGGTAAGATCCCGTTTTGTCTTGAAAATTTCCCATGATGGGCATTCTTCTAAATAGTTTAAGTTAATAGCTCAAATTTTCATTTTTATCCTTGATTCTTGGCTAGGCTATGGAAGAAGCCAGCGGATTACTCATCATTAATCTTTCCGTCTATTTTAACACTGTCGAACGTTTGTAATCTCACTAGGGTATAATACAGCGAAACTATCACTTCAGCCCAATTATGTTCTTTTCTTATGTACAATTCCGGCTCCTACCGATCGTCCTAAAATGGTCAGTTTATCGTGGTATAATATTCGATATACAAATACTAAAGATCTTTCAGGAGAAGGGTTTGGTAATGCCAAAGCTGGAATATTCCAAAATAAAATATGTGCAGTTCTATGAGACCAATTTCCCTATTTATAATTTGCTTCGTTTTTCCGTTTGGTATCATGGCACAGATCAAGTCGGTTGAGCTGGACGTGGTGAAAAACCAAATCAATTCTGGCCTTCCACTTCCTTCCGAGGAGACCTTTTATGTCAGCGGGAGTTTACCACAAGGCGTTAGGCTGGTAGAACTGACTTTGTATAGGTCCGACAAGCCAGCATCCACAGGAAAAGTGTATTCCTGGAAAGCGCCCTACCAGTTCGAAAGTAATAGATTCCAGATTTTTGTTTCTGAATTATTGAGAAGCAATGAATCCTACACTTTAAGCTTAAATTTCTTCAGCCAGGCGGATAGAGAGGAAATGGAAATACTGACGGAAGCAATCCATGCCAATCTGGAAGCTCATATTAAAGCCAATTACCAGGTGGACAGGAGAAACATCAGATCCCTTGTAAGCGATAAGGTTCTGGTAAACCAACTTAATCAAATCGTGGTCCAAGGAATTGACAACTACGCCAATCCCATAGGACAGGATTTCACGGGATTTAGTGATCTGGTGAAGATCAAAGTGGATCAAATGAAAAAGCTCCGCTTAAGCAGGGCAAGGTTCAATATCATCAACAGAAATGAAAAGGATAACGATAGGGCGGTCTATGCCCACCAATTAATTGATGAGTTGGTCAACCTTACCCAAGCAGAAGTAACACAATATCTTAGGTCCAATATTTTGATGCTGGTGGACGTGCGTGAGATCAAAAGCTATCCGACGGAAAAGAAGCCTCTCCAACTTCCTCTGAACGTCGGCTATGCCGGCACTTATTTCAGCGGGAATTTTAAAAACCTTAATTATGACACTGCTCCGCTGGTAGGCCTATCTCTGCCTTTGGGAAACCGTAACTTTGCGAAATTTTTGGGGAACGCCTCTTTCTCTACCGGGATAATGCTTACGAATCTGCGGGATGAGAATGATGTCGAAATCAGCGGCCCACTTATTGGCAGGCCCATTTATGCCGGCCTGGGTTATACTGTATTTAGAGTACTCCGCTTTAATGCCGGAGCCGTGCTTACCTCTACCGAATTAATAGATCAAAGCGAAAAGGTGAGTTTCTATCCTTTCGTCGGCTTTAGTCTGGAATTCAACCTATGGTTGGGATTTAATTCCAAAAAATAGCTTCCATGAAAACATTATTGGTTCTATTATTCTTTTTCTTAACCGCTCATAGCGCATTTCCCCAGCTCGACCCTTATAACTGGCGGGTGGGGATCAGTGGCGGATACACCAATTACTATGGTGACCTCAGCCCACATAAGATTTCATCTGTTGATGACTTCTCCAACCTTTTGCGTCTGTTCAATTATAACGAAAACTATGTGACGGATTATTCCTATACTTTAAGCCTGGAAAGGACACTCAATGCTACTTTAGGGCTACAGTTATCAGTGGGAAAATATTCCATTTCCATGACCGACCGTTACATCAGTCCCAGCAACGTTCTCCAGCTCGATTCGCCTAACTTTATGAGATCCTTGAATTTCAAGACCGAAATAACGGATTACGGTGTCGGCTTAGTCATCAAAGCTGACAATGGAAAATTACTGAAGAAGAACGCTTTTATCGCCCCTTACCTCACTTTGGGAGTGGGTTGGTTAAATTTCAAGGTTTTTGGGGATCTGTATGATGATGAAAACAACCCTTATGATTATTCCCGGCCTGAAAACGTCAACAACGATATCTTTGAAACCCGATTAGACCGGCTGAATACGGAAATTTATGAGGGCTACTCCAATACTGCCTTCTATGGACAATTTGGATTGGGGATTCGATTTAGAGTAGCTAGGCAGCTGGAACTATTCGCCCAAAGCGATTTCAAACTGACGAATACCGACTATCTGGATGATGTGAGCGGTGGCTACAGGCAAGAGTATGACTCTCCCCAGCAGCTGTACACCGCTAGGCCTAATCCGGAATGGGACTATAGCATGAGGGGAAGCGATAACGGCCGCAACGATTGGTACATCAACCATAGTGTGGGAATTAAGCTAAGCTTAAGTCCCAGAAAATCGGCTTTTACGGCTTCCCGCGTAACTCCCGGCTATTACGGGCAGGCGGAAATTACTCCTGCAAACTTGGGCCAAACTGTAGAACCGACTGACTCACTGTCCACTCCCGACAAACAGGAGCCAACCACCAATAACTACATCACCTTTATACAACTGAACCAACCCTATAACAGGGATTCCTCTTATTATTCTTTTAAAGTTCTAGAAGCTGATGTTTCCATTTTGAGTCTAGAAAACCGCCTGACTGCCAATTCAAACAGCACGGATTCTTTAAACACGGTACTGGACTCTTTGCAAACTTTACGCACCGAAGCAACTTCAGATACAATCGCTCCTAGCCCCTCTCTCCTGCAGTTGATAGATGACCAGATCAACGCGGTGAATGGGCAACTCGATTATGTACTGGTGGAAAGAACAGCAATCGAGGAGGAGTTGCGAGCTGCCCGACAGAACAAGGAGCTTTTTTATTCCGCGTATAACCTATCCTTAGAAAAACGTGAAACAACAGATAGTTTGGCGTTTATGAATGAAATATTAGAATTGCCCGCTGCTGTTAAGAGTGCTTTGGCTTATCAAGGAACCTACTATACCATAGGTCAGGATACTTTGGGAACTGCAGAAATGCCTGCTCCCTACCAATCATCAGAGGCCGGACGTCCCGCAAGCAGATTTGGGGAAAATTCTTCTACCCTAAACAGTCCGTCCCAAATCGGAGCAGGATACGACAATCAGTTGTACTCCGCATTACTTCAGGAGAGAGCGAGAAACAATGATCTTCTTAATGAATTGCGGAATTATGACCAGACTTACCGTATCAACGAACCGATCTACGCTAAGGGTGAAGATAAATGGCAGAATTATGATAGAGAGCGCAGAAGGTCTTCTTATGATAATCCCTACATCATCAACGGGATGAGCGAAATGGCAAGGAGCCGAAACAACACCCCTTATGTTGTTCCTATTATTGTTCCCGGGAACAACCAGCGGGAGGATGCTTCGCAACAAGCAATGACTTCCGAAGAGGTACATCAAAGGAATATTCCGCAGCAGTTGAAGATCAATCCCAGGCTAAATAGACCGATTAGTTCTATATTCAACTCTCAATATCCCAGCCCCCTAAGAAGGGATGGAATAACTGTCCCTACTCTCCCAGAAGATAGAAATAGACAAACGGTGGTGGATGAGACCCCTTCAAATATAGCTGGCAATCCGTTTATCATCAGTAAGGTCGATGTGTACTTTGGAAATAATCAGGCGAACCCTGAAGACGAAGAATTAAAAAAGCTTCTTCCGTTGATTGAATTTGTTAAAAGCAACCCAGACGTCAGGCTAACGGTTTCCGGCTTTGCTGATAATACAGGTCCGCTACAATACAATCTGAATCTGGTTAAAAAGCGAATAGCGCAGGTGCAAAACTTCCTGACTGAGCAGAACGGTATTTCAACCGAGAGAGTAAACGTCCAATCAGGCGGCCTAATTGTAAGAGAAAGTGGCAGGCGCCCGAGTCCTTCGGACAGGAAAGTGGAAGTTTGGATGCATGAAAATAATAAATAAAATAGATGATCAACTGTTTAAGTGCCATTACATTGCTCCACATCCTGTGGTTGATTCCTAATCGGCGGTGTATGGAGCAGCACTTCAAGATTGATTAATGCGCAGGGAGATCTGTATTTTTTCTATCAAATGGCTTGATTGAAAACGACTGTGAGAGTTCTATCGCTCAATGTTCTACGCCTGGGCAGGATCTCTCTCGACACTCGAGAGCTAACCCGTTTTCTTAACGGCCGTTATCGTTGTCCCAAAACCGACGGGATTAAAGGCCGGTCCGAGATGTTGCTTCGGGTCAGAGATGGAAGTTGAAAAGACAGGAAGGTTATCCTCTCAGTGAGCAAGAACTATTTCTCTGCTGAGGCCAATCTGAAATGGCATAGGGAGAATGTGTCTATGGGGTAAGGTGACCTGAGTGGCTGGTTGATTTCGGGAATATGTCGTGGAGAGGCGGGAGATGCCGATTTCCAAAAAGCTTTTTACTTTTGGCTTGACCCAAAAGTAACAAAAAGTCAAGGCTGTTAATCCCTTCTTCAAACCGGCAAAGATTCCACTTACGAGTTTACTTCCGGACGGTTTGATTTTGTACCAACCGTACCAGCCTAAAAACGGGTGGATCTCTCTCGACACTCGAGAGCTAACCCGTTTTCTCAACGGCCGCTACGGATGGCCTAAAACCGAAGGGATTAAAGGCCGAGGCTTGGAGCCAGAGACCGAGGTCTCCCTGTTGTAATAATTTTCTACAGGGTAAATAAGTAGTTTTGAGATTGATGCAGAATTATTCCAGAGGAGTTTTGTACTTTGATGGTCAGTTAACAGCCACGCCCCGGCCCATATCCAAAAATCCCCGCTGATCATCTTGAAGTTTATAATCCTTAAATTATTATTACCTTTGTTTATTAACCACGAATAAATGACGAATAGCTTCCCGCAGCCACTACAGAACGATATTTTTAACATTACCCAAATCACCGCTGTCCCTTCCATCTTAAATATCATTTGTCAAACTACAGGAATGAGGTTTTCCGCAGTAGCACGCGTGACGGATACCCAATGGATTACCTGTCTGACAAAAGATGAGATCAATTTCGGGCTGAAAACCGGCGATGAATTGGTCTTGGAAACGACGATCTGTAACGAAATCAGGCAACATTCGAGACCTGTAATCATTGAAGAGGTAAGAAAAAGTACGGACTTCTGCGACCACCACACACCGGCTCAATACGGATTCCAAAGCTATATATCCTTCCCTATCTTTAGAAAAAACGGTGAATTTTTCGGAACGCTTTGCGCCATTGATCCGGAACCGGCCAAGTTGGATACCAAGGAAGTTCGGGATATGTTTGAATTGTACACCCAGCTGATTTCCTTCCATTTAGATGCCATTGAAGAAGTAAATGAATTGACGCAAAGCCTTCAAGAACAAAAGCACATTGGCAAATTAAGGGATACGTTTATCGCTATTTTAGGTCACGATTTGAGAAGCCCTATAGCAAACGCATCGATCTGCGCGGATATGCTTCTAGATATGGAACTTCCGGCGACTGCCAACCAACTGGCAGGTATTGTCAAATCCACTTCCCAGCGAATGCAGGGGTTGATTGATAATTTGTTGGATTTTGCCAAAGGACACCTGGGCGAAGGGATTATATTGGAGCTTTCGCCTGACAAACAATCCTTAAAGGAAATGTTGCTTCAGGTTTCCCAAGAGTTTAAAATGGGTAACGGTGAGCGGGAAATTTTAACGGTCATTGATTTAAAGGATGATTTTGAGTGCGACATCAATAGAATCAGCCAACTCTATTCCAACTTGTTGGCCAACGCCATCAATCACGGTGCTTCAGATAAACCGGTCAACACAAAGGTTATTGCCGAAAATGGCGTCTTTAGTTTGTCGGTATCCAATTCAGGCGATAAAATCCCAGAGGAGAAAATAGCGAACTTGTTTAAACCGTTTTTCTCCACCAATGTCGCCAGCAACAAATCCGGATTAGGTCTCGGGCTGCATATTTCATCAGAGATTGCGAAAGCCCATGGCGGTAAGATACAAGTCATCTCTACTGGAGAAAAGACGACTTTTGCCTTCGAAATGCCGATATAGCCGCTCTTTGAGACTGATTTTTAAAGGAGATTGGGCACCGGATGCGAAAATACACCATCGCTTCAGACAGCATTAGCGGAGGTTCATCTGTTCAAATCTGTATACCGCCAACTCCCAGCCCTTTTTATAACTGTTGACTAACTTTGAACCTGGATTTGTTTTGAATTTCCACATTTTCTTCATGATTAATAAAAAACCAACCCATAAATCTAATTACTGCGGTTTTTTTATTCATGTTAAAGATGTTTAATGAAAGTCAAGAAATGTGAAAAAGGAAAGGCGATCCACCTTCATTAATCAGAAGCTGTGAAATTAGAATACGAAAATGGGAGCGGACGTTGGCACCTTTTGAAGAGGTACATCGACACTGGTGATTACCTCAGCCCCTAGGCATGTTTACCCCTTACCTTTTTTGACAGCTGCACTATTTTCTCCACAACAAAACCAATGACTAATCCGGAAATGCCACAAGCCGTCGCCTTGACAAACCAAGCCAATGCGGGTGTTTCAGCTAGGGCAAGTTCTAATTCATGCAGTAAATGAGCGGTAAATGGGATGCCATGTGCAATGATTTCGGCACCTACCCAAAGCATCGCCGCCGTGCCCACATAACCTAGGATACGCAAAAAGTGGGGCATAAATTTCACTATTCCACGACCAAATTTTTGCGTGGCGGAATGAAATTTCTCCTGAGCCAGATGTACCCCGATATCATCCATTTTAACAATCAAGCCGACAAATCCATATACTGCCAATGTGATAAAAACCGCTACGGCCAGCATCACGATAATCTGGTTAAGGATCTCCTGATCCGTCACCTGACTGTAGGCAATGGCCATAATTTCTGCCGACAAAATGATATCGGTTCGCACCGCCCCAGTCACCCGTTCCTTTTCCAGTTCCTCCGGAGAAATTACCTTTACCGGTTTACTCTCGACAGGCACATCCGCATGACTGCCAAACATGGAGTGCACCTTTTCGTATCCTTCAAAACACAAATAGGCACCCCCCAGCATGAGAATAGGTGTAATCGCCCAGGGAGCGAAATAACCTAGCAACAAGGCTGCGGGGCTTAGGATAAGCAGTTTGTTGATCAGCGATTTCTTGGCGATCTGGTAAATGATGGACAGCTCCCTCGAGGGATCAAGACCTACCACATATTTGGGCGTCACCGCTGTATCGTCGATGACAATGCCTGAAACTTTACCGGTAGTTTTGGCAACCTGGGCAGGTATATCATCTAAACTGGCGGCACTGGCCTTTACCAAAGCAGAAATATCATCCAATAGAGCAAAAAAGCCTGAAGCCATAGGTACGTTAGCTACTTAATATTTAGTTTATCACCAATCAATTCCCTTCATCTCAGCAACAGATAAGTACTACGTTTAAATATAGTAAAAGGATTTCTTTTTACACTCCCGCCTTCTGGATAACCTCCATCGTTTTTCTGAGTCCGGTTTCAGCCACTTGCTGTAGGTCTTGTTTCCAATAATTGGGGTTGTACAGTTCTAAGGAAATACATCCAGTAAATCCCGTTGTTTTCAAGCTTTTCAATATCTCGGGAAGAGGTAAGATCCCATCACCTGGATAAACCCGATGCTCATCTCCCAGTGCGGCAATGGCTGGTGAGGCAGGGGCATCGGCAAATTGGAAGATCGCAATCATTTCTCCCTTTATCAGCTTCAGCCCTTCAAAACCGCCTTCGCTAATGTGCATATGATAGGTGTCCGGAATGATCATGGCGTTGGGATGGTTGGCGTCAAGCGCCACTCCGGCAGCTTGGCCTAAAGTTTTTAGAGGAAAAAACTTAACAAAAACCAGTGCGGGGTTTAGGCCATATTCGTTGATCCCTATTTCGATGATTTCCCGGTATCGGTCTGCAACATATTTCTGGTCATAATTTTCCCCGACCGTATTGGGGATGGTCTGTATATGTTGAGATCCGATCTCCGCCGCCATGCGCATCCGGTTGCGGGTGCCTTCAAGGGACTCCTCAAATTTCTCCGGCGTAGGAGGCAATGAATTCCATAAACCGATGACACTGGGGACAAAAAGCCCAAGATCCTTAATTTCTTTCCCCAGATCCTTCAGGTTGCCTCCATTCTTTTCAAACTCCGCCAATTCTCCATCCCATGGCTCAATGGCATCGTATCCCGCCTTGGCGGCTATTTGCACCTTTTCACGCAAAGAGGCTGGACGAATGGTGGCTGTATCCAAGCATATAGGCCAAGGGCTTTGGCCCTTTTGGTATCGTTTTTTAGGTGGGTGGTTATGCAGGGAGGTTTGGCTGGCCAAAACCGGAACAGCCCCGGCAGCAATACCCGCCATCGCGCCAAGGCCTATAAATTTTCTTCTTTTCATTATTAAATTTTTGTTCGAACCACAAAATACATAAATATTCTTCCAAGCTTCCCCTATTTATGATAACCGGGCAAATACCTTGTCTAAAGCTAACCAAGTACAGGAAAATTTCACGAGTAGAGGCTAAAATAGCTTAAGGAACGGAGAATACTTGCCTCTTATCAATTTTCTTCGAATGTGAGGGGAAAAACCCATTGACCGAAGCTAAGGCACTTTATTAAACAAGGATAAATGTCGGATCACTTTTTCACTTTCCATTCCACCGGCCAAAGCCCCTGTAGTCACCCCTACCGTTCCAATGAATGCCGCCAACCGTAATTTATCCCATCCGGTGATTTCTGAGTGGGTCGCCAAGGTCGGCCAGGTCTTCATCAGCCCTTCGGGAAAAATATACATTTCTATAAAGAACATCAATCCGCCTACGAGAATAAACAGGCCGATACAGGCATTCAAAATGCTCAGATAAATAATGGAATTGGCGACGGCCAAATGCTCGGTCAAGACCCTTTTTTCCTTCCTCGGGAGAAAAAGCGACTGCACCTTAACCAAATAGAGGCTGGCCCCAGCAATACTCAACAAGGCATATACAATCATTCTTCCATTACTCATATTTAAGCCAACGTCCCAGATTTCTGCCGTGAAGACCAATAGAAAAGAGGGCGCCACTGCGGCGGTGGCCAAACCCGGCAAGGAAAGCGACAAGAGCAGGGAGGAGTTTTGAATGATGGTCTTGATAATCTCCCATGGATGCCTCATCGCCATAAGAAGATGGAAAACGAATCCTTCCAAATTGTTGCCCCCCCACAATTCCCTTTCCGGAAAACGAGAAGATCTTCTACGTAGGCTGCTCCTTTCCTCCTTGTTAAAAGAAGGGCTGGCATTCAGATTGGCTGAAAAAGCAAAAGTCGACATCACCTTGCTTTGCGGGGCTGTCGCATGTCTTAAACCCAATACATGACCCAAAAGGTGAAGCAGGAGACTTGCGGCATTCCAACGTACGGCGGCTGAAGACAAAGGGCGTGTCGGTTGTTTTTGGCCAGCAGAAGCCAATTTCTTGGTGGAAAGGAGGACTACACGGGTAACTGGGGAGGCAAGACCAGCCTCTGTCTGTTTGCTGCTCGAGACCAATGGAACATCCGTAAGAACCACCATCAGATCGTACGGCCCCTCTGCCATCCGGTGACTCGCCGCGTCCAAAAAATCAGTAGGATTGTGCGGATGATCAGAGTCGAGTTGCATCGGGTCGGTAAAATGAAAATGCCAGTGTAAACCGGTAGACACCTCCATTTCCTCTTTAATATCACCTACCACCTGATCCCCAAATGCGTTCATTTCTTCTTTTTTGGCAAGAGGACTCAAAGCCAAAAATACACCCACGTTCATTTCCGCGGCCGAAACCGATCCTTGAATTTCTTTGATATCTCCAATGAACCGCTTGGTGGAGCTTAGTGCGCGGATAAACTTGGTGGTGGTGACTACCCGGCTGGCACGCAGCACCCGCAAGGCCCCAAGCAGCCGGAACATTCTAAACGCTGGCACTATTAAGCCGAGCACGGTAAGCCAGTTCTGTTTTATATAAAGAAGTTTCCTCTTAGCCAACCAGATTTTAAGCAAAAATTCCAGAATAAAAAGCAGCCACACCAACCCCACTATTTTTTCTTCTGTGGGGGATAAGCCCGCCACCAGTTCTTTGATAAAGTAAAATAGCCATAGCATGGCCAACAGAAACATAGGGGTTTCCAGTTGGCTTTCCAGCTGATAAAGTAATCTATACCGCTTCCTTTCTGTCTTTTTTAAACCTAAATTTTTATCCACGTTGGTTGGGGCTATATTTTTGGAGCTAACTGACCATAATAAGGCACAGTTTGTGCCAATATTTCTCTTGCTATTACCGAATCTGAACCATAAAACTATCTGTTTAAACTAATACGTCTTTTATATGAGCCTACAGGAACAAATAAGAATGGACATTGCGACGCCCTTTTATAAGGACGTGATCGAACTGCTTTTGGAAAGTGGAATCCCTTTCTTAATTGGAGGCGCTTTTGCCCTTCGGCACTACACGGGGATTTACCGGGACACCAAGGATCTGGATGTATTTTGTAAGGCAGAAGATTATGCTTCTATTCTGAAGATTTTTGCCGAGGAAGGGTATGATATTGAAATAACAGATCCCCGCTGGCTGGCGAAAGTCTTCAAAGACACCCATTTTGTGGATTTCATATTTAACACCACCAATAATATCTGTCCTGTAAACGATAGCTGGTTTGAAAACAGCGTTTCGATTGATCTCCTCGGCCATCCGCTACAGCTGATGGGCGTGGAGGAAGTCGTTTGGACTAAATTGTACATGCACAATCGGGAAAGGTATGATGCCACGGACATCAACCATATCTTCCTCCGGTATGGGGAAAAGATCAATTGGGAAAAACTTTTTCATTTGATAGGAAATCATTGGCACCTTTTACTCGCACAAATCCTCAATTTCCAATTTGTATATCCCTCAGACAAGAAAATTATTCCCCATTGGCTTTTTGCTCGGTTACTCCAGCTCGCCGAGAAACAATTTGAACTCCCCGCACCTGTAATACGGGTCTGTCTGGGGCCTCTCATTGATCAAACCAATTATGAGATAGACATCAAGGAATGGGATTATAAAAGCTTAACAACCAAAACTGTGTAGCCATGAGCCAAGAAAACATCAGAAAGATTACCCGAATAGCTGCTGTAGGCGATATCCATGTGAAGGAAACCGATCAGGGAAAATGGAAGGAGTGCTTCCAGTCCGTCTCGGAAAAAGCTGACGTGTTGCTATTGTGCGGTGACCTGACGGATACAGGCAAAAAGAAAGAAGCAAAAGTCCTAGCGGAGGAACTCACTGCCTGCAGTATTCCAGTGGTGGCAGTCCTTGGAAACCACGACTATGAAAACGACCAACAAGATGAAATTAAACAAGTGCTGCAGTCTAGCAATTTTCATTTATTGGACGGGGAATCAATCGTGATAAACAACATAGGCTTTGCCGGGGTTAAGGGCTTTGGTGGCGGGTTCGACCGTTTTATGATGCCCTTGTTTGGGGAAAAAATGAATAAGGAGTATGTTCTGGCCGCCACTGAAGAATCCCTGCGTTTGGATCAGGCTTTGGTAAGACTTGATAAGGAAGGACGGGAAGGGGAAGAGATCAAGAAGATCGTCCTTCTGCATTATTCACCCATAAAAGCCACTGTTCAGGGAGAGCCGGAAGAATTGTTCCCATTTTTGGGATCCTCCCATCTGGTAGAGCCCTTGGAAAGGCGGCAGGTTTTGGCGGCCTTTCACGGCCATGCCCATAGCGGCTCACTCCGGGGAAAAACGAATTCCGGCGTGGAAGTTTTTAATGTAGCCAAGCCAATTCTCCTAAGAGAAGGTTACTCTTTTCCATTTTACATTTACGAGGTAAATGGTTGATGTCCGTTAACTGCAGTAAAATGATGTCACCACAGGCTAATTGAGGCCAGAGCACTATCCACAATCCGCGAAATCTTAATAGATGAATTTCGAGATTTTGTACCTCTTATCTCTTTCCGGGATATTCTAAGCAATTTCCTCCCCATCGCATTTGCCGAGCCCCCTTGATTGAGGGCAAGCCACCAATGCGATGGAGCAGATCCTTGTGGTTGTTTAATAATCGACCAAGACTCTGTAGGACTCATAGAGGCTGAACACCTCGTGGACGTACGCTACGGGAACATGTCCTTTGGCGTAGCCGCTCCTGACCACGGGATCTTTGTAAAATTCCCTTTGGGATTTCTTTTCCAAATAAAAGGCGACATTGTTCCAACGCTGGGTGTCTTTACCATATTTGAGGGCCAGACGCCAAGCGTCTTCTACATGGCCATGCCCTACATTGTAGGAAGCCAACACGAATTTTATCCGCTCGTTAGAATCAGGAACTCTTTCGATCCAAAATTTATCCAGATACTTCAAAAAACGCACACCAGCCATGAGACTTTCGGCAGGATCACTTGCATCCGTCACCCCAAAGCGCTTCAGGGTGACCGGCATCAATTGAAGCAAACCTTGGGCTCCAGCATAGGAAACGGCGGTGGTATCGAATCGAGACTCTTTGTAAACCAAGGCGGCAAGCAGCCGCCAATCCCAACCCAACTCGTTGGCTCCCTTTTTTATGATATCATCATATACAGAAATCTTGTCGCCGGATATGGAAGAGAAGGCACTGTTATTTCTAAAGTAGCTGTTTTTCTTGTTCAAAAAATACTTGCTGTACAAGATGGCAAAGTAGGAAGACTCCTTTCCCTTTTTTATCCATTGGTTGATCTCTTCCAGAAGATCCGGCGAATTCCTGCGGACGGCCCAACTCACCTCGGACACTTCGCTGATCTCCAAACTTACATCGATGTCGTCATAATAGGTGGCGTTGACTAAGGCAATGTCATTGTCCACCACCGTATAATCTATCTCACCGGACATCACCTTGTTCACCATATTTTCGGAGGACTCCTGAACCTCTATAATATTAATTTCAAGCTGATGCTTTTCCTGAAGTGCCTCCAGTTGTTGTTTGTACACGGATCCGCTTCTCAAATGAATGGTCTTCTTGTCCAACTGAGTGAGCTCACCCATAATCTCCTCCCCCGTTCTCTGGACCAACACCGTGCTCAGGCTGTTTGTGGGATCCGAAAAGGAAGCATACTGTTTTCTTTCCTCCGTCTTTTCCAGATTCATGGCAATAATATCGGCTTTACCCTGAACCAGAAATTTAAACGCCTCCTCAATGTCATCAGTGATCACCAATCTGAGTTGTACTCCCATTCGTTGGGAGAGGTTCCTGAGCATCTCATATTCGTAGCCCATCCTTCTACCTCTATAGATATAGTAGCTGGTAGAAGAATTATCCACGACTGCCCTAAGCGTTCCTCTTTTAATAATATCTTCCAGATCCGTCTGTGCAGGATTTGTCCAAAACGTCTCATCATCCGGCTCTTTCTCTTTACAAGAAACGGCTAGAATATTGATAACCAGGACTATAACTAGAAAACACCTCATGCTTTTTAAAAAAGGACAGATATAGCCAATTTAATTTCACATCAATTATATCGAGAAAAAGTGACTTTTACAAAAGAGACCATTTTCCACTATGCCGCCAAGCCTAAGCCCAACAAGCTTATGCGGAAAAAAACCTCTAAACCAGCTTACAATCCTGGGAACCTTGGTATTTTCCCTAAAATTGTCCTCTTCCTATCACTGATCTTTAGGTTTTGCTTATATTCAAGCTTGCTTAATCCCTTATGTCATGACAAATCCCTCCGTCCAATCAAAACTTCCTGAGGTCGGCACGACCATATTTACAGTTATGTCCAGATTGGGTACTGACTTCGGGGCCATCAACCTCTCCCAAGGCTTCCCAAGTTTCGATTGCTCACCGGAACTGACAAGCATGATCCATGCCTATATGAAAAACGGCTACAATCAATATGCCCCGATGAGCGGGGTTCCCGCCCTAAAGGAAAAAATCGTGGAAAAAACAGAAGCCTGCTACGGAGTGGCCTATCACCCTGAGGACGAGGTGACAATAACCACAGGGGCTACTGAAGCCATTTATTCCGCCATCACCACAGTAGTGCGTCCGGGAGATGAAGTCATTGTCTTCGAACCTGCCTATGACAGTTATGTTCCTGCAATAAAATTGAGCGGAGGGATTCCGATCTATATCACCCTTGAGCCCCCTTTTGTGATTGATTGGGAACTGGTCAAGCAGAAAATTACCAGAAAAACACGTCTTATGCTGGTGAATACACCCCACAATCCCTCTGGAAAAGTCTTAACGCAACAAGACCTAGATGCCTTGGCCAATCTGGTGGCGGACACCTCCCTTCTTTTGGTGAGTGATGAGGTATATGAACACATCGCGTTTGACGGACGAAAACATCTCTCCTTAATGAGCCACCCTGTACTCCGGGAAAGAACCTTCATCTGTGGCTCTTTCGGAAAAACTTTTCATATTACCGGCTGGAAAATAGGATATTGTCTGGCCCCAAAGCAGCTAACCAGCGAGTTTCGGAAGGTTCACCAGTTTGTAACCTTTAGCGTTGTCACTCCCATCCAATATGCTTTAGCGGAGTTCTTGGAGAATCCAGCCCCTTATTTATCGCTGTCGGATTTCTATCAGAAAAAACGGGATCTTTTTTTGGAAGCAATCCGCCCGTCCCGATTTACTTTTACCCCTGCGGAAGGAAGTTTTTTTCAGCTATTATCCTACAAGGAAATTTCCGAAGAAAACGATTATGACTTAGCCGTTAGGCTGACCAAAGAAATCAGGGTAGCTTCTATACCCGTATCGGTATTCTATCACAAAAGGAATGATTCCAAGCTCTTGAGATTTTGCTTTGCAAAAGCCGATGAGGAACTGGAAGAAGCGGGAAAAAGATTGAGCGAATTGTGAAGGTTGCATTTAACGGCACAAAATATTTATCTTGTAGAAAAAAACTGCCCTAGACAAATGTTATTCTCTACTGACAACTATAGACTATCCGATTTCTGACATGAATAAATCCAACAAAACCAAAACCGCCACCTTCACTAGGAGGGATTTCATCAAAGGTTCTGGTGTAGTGCTGGGCGGTACATTAGTAGGTGCCACGCTGCCCCTATCCCCTACTTTCGCTGCCAACGCCCAAGTTTTAAAAATCGCCCTGATCGGCTGTGGCGCCCGGGGAGCTGGAGCGGCGGTGAATGCCCTGCGTGCCGACAAGAGCCTCAAACTGGTAGCCATGGCCGATGCCTTTAAGGACAAGCTGGATGAAACGTATAACAACCTCACCAAGATCGAAGATATCAAAGGATCCATTGACGTTCCCGAAACGCATAAATTTGTCGGCTTTGACGGCTACCAAAAAGCCATTGCCCTGGCAGATGTAGTGCTGTTGGTTACACCGCCCGCTTTCCGTCCGCTACATTTTGAGGCAGCGATACAAGCGGATAAGCATGTGTTTATGGAAAAGCCACTTGCCTCCGATGCGCCTGGCATTAGGCAGGTCTTAGCGACCGGTAAATTGGCCCAGGAGAAAAACCTAAAAGTACAGGTGGGCCTGCAGAACCGCTATGATCCCGGGTTTATTGAGATGGTAGATCGTATCAAGGAGGGGGCGATAGGGGATATCGTTTCGGCCACGGATTATTATATGGTAGGTCCTGTCAAATTGATAAAACGGGAAGAAGGCCAAACAGAGATGGAATACCAGATGCGAAATTGGAGACATTTCAACTGGCTGTGGGCAGGTTCTCCCGCGGGGTTACAAATTCACAATACAGACATTGTGAATTGGGTCAAAGGTGCTTATCCTATAAGAGCCCATGCCATAGGAGGTCGGTCTGCCTTTCAAGGGCCCGATCATGGGGATATTTTTGATCATTTCTTTATTGAATACGAATATGCGGACGGCACCAAGCTGAACAGCCAGATCAGAACGGTGTTAGGAACCTTCAACAAAGGTGGAGCCTATTTTCAAGGAACCCAAGGAACTGCTAATGTCAGGGAGGGCATTAAAGACAGGGCGGGAAAATCAATCTGGAGACACCGTGGAAGCGAAAGCCAAAACCCCTACCAGCTTGAACATGACCAGTTCTTTGCTGCCATCCGAAAGGATACCCCCATGAATGATACCGAATGGGGAGCCATGAGTACCATGACCACCCTCCTCGGAAGGATGGCCGCCCATTCCGGACAATTGGTGGAATGGGAGGATGCCTTCAATTCTGAGTTAAGCATCTTGCCCAGCACTTTCTCATGGGATACCCATCCCCCGGTCATGCCTGATCAAGACGGCAATTACCCGGTGCCGGTTCCCGGTAAATCCCCTGTATTATGACGAAGAAAAGAACAATGAAGGCAGACGCCAAATTTTCGCTGGTTTTCGTCGGCATGCTTATTTTCTGGACAGGATGTATGGTAAGGGGTTCTCAGGACAGCCATTTCTCCAAAGATCAGCTTACTAACCCTTTTTCTTCCTACACCGAAACCATCCCCGGATCTGACGTGAGCTTTGAGATGGTAGCGGTTCCTGCCGGGCAGTTTATGATGGGCAGTGCGCCGGATCAACCTGGAAGAAAGGAAGACGAGGGCCCGGTGCATAAGGTGGAAATTGCTGCCTTCTGGATGGGCGAGCGTGAAATCACTTGGGATGAATTTGAGCTCTTTGTGTACCCCGAGATGTCAAAGGAAACCAGCAACCGCTTGGCTTCTGCCGATGTCGACGGCGTCACCCAGCCCACTCCCCCCTTTGTAGACATGAGCTTTGGCATGGGCAAAAATGGCTATCCTGCCATCAACATGACCCAATATGCGGCGTTAAGCTATTGCAAATGGCTGACTGCTTTGACGGGAGACTTCTACCGGCTTCCAACAGAGGCTGAATGGGAATATGCCAGTCGGGCCGGAACCACCACCAGCTATTCCTTTGGGGACGATGCCGCGATGTTGGATGAATTTGCATGGTATTACGAAAACAGTGACGGAGGATATCAAAAAGTAGGCACCAAGAAAGCCAACCCCTGGGGCTTGCATGACATGCATGGCAACGTCGCCGAATGGACATTGGATAAATACCTCCCCGCATATCAGGCGTCAGACGGAGAAGTCAAACAAGATCCTTGGGTGAAAGCGGACAAACTTTATCCCCATGTGGTACGGGGTGGATCGTGGGATGATGATCCGGAAGACCTTCGTTCGGCAGCCAGACGGGCTTCACATCCCAATTGGAAACAAAGGGATCCACAGATCCCGAAAAGCAACTGGTGGATGACCGATGCTTCATTTGTGGGATTTAGGATTGTCAGGCCATTGAAGCCACCTTCAGCAGAAGAAATTGAGGCTTATTTTAATGAGCCTATACCTGACCTTTAAGTCAATCCAGCGGCCATTGATAAAGGGAACCATCGTTCTTTACTTCTTCCCGAAGGAATGATGGACAAATTTCAGCAACTCAATAGCCAGCACTGAGCAGAGCACTGCTATGCCAATCACCCCCATTGCCGAAGCATCTAAAGCAGTAGTATTGAAGATGGGCTGTAGTGCGGGAATATAAACCAGCATAAACTGCAAACCCACGGTTAAAGCAATCGCTCCCCAAAGCTTCCAATTGGTGAAAAGTTTGTCCGTAAGAATGGAATGGAAGCTAAACCTGACGGACAAGGCATTGCTTAGCTGTACAAAACACAGGGTCGTGAACACCATCGTTTGCTGCGTCTCCACCTCATAGCCCTGCTTTGCGGTCCACATCTGGACGAGGATAGCCGCCAAGGCCATAATGACCCCGGCGCCGAGGATTCTGGGGATCATCCCTCCTGCGAATAGTTTTTCGTTGGGAGACTTTGGCGGTCGCTGCATCACTCCCTCTTCAGCCGGCTCAGATGCCAGCGCAATTCCGGGAAGCCCGTCCGTCACTAAATTGATCCAAAGAATATGGATCGGCAACAAAGGAGTCGCCAAGCCAAAAACCGGAGCAAATACAATGGTTAGGATTTCCGCGATATTACAGGAAAGAATGTAAAGGATAAATTTCTTGATGTTTTCATAAATTCTCCTTCCTTCCCGCACCGCCTTTACAATGGTGGCGAAATTGTCATCCAACAAAATCAAATCCGCCGCTTCTTTGGACACATCCGTTCCGGTGATGCCCATTGCCACCCCTATATCCGCTTGTTTGAGCGAAGGGGCATCATTTACCCCATCCCCTGTCATAGCCACATACTGACCGTTGTTCTGCAGGGTTTTCACGATTTTCATCTTTTGGGAAGGGGAAACCCGGGCATATACTGCAATCTCCTGAACCGTTTTGCGGTACTCCTCTTCAGAGAGTTTTTCCAATTCGGCCCCCGTCATGGTACCTTTCGCAGCTTTATCAACCAACTGAAGCCTCTCCGCAATCGCGTAGGCAGTCAAGGGTTGATCGCCGGTAATCATCACTGATTTTATACCCGCATTTTTGCATTCCCGGATGGCCTCTATCACTTCCTCACGCGGCGGATCGATCATTGCAGCAATCCCTAGAAAGGCCATGTCACTTTCCAAGGCTGCGGTTACTTTCGAGGGTTTTTTATCAAAGATTTTATAGGAAAAAAACAAAACCCTCAAGCCCTCTGCGGCCCATTCCCTGTTCACCTCCAGCCACTTTTGCTTTTGCTGATTATCACCAGACAATATCTCCGCTACCTTCGCGGGAGCGCCCTTGGTCAATAAGATCCATTGATCTCCATATTGATGCAAGGTGCTCATCCTCATCCGATCGGAATCAAAGGGCAGCTTCTCCAAAAGCGGCTTCTCTTTCTCCATCTCTTCTCGGGACAAACCTTGGTCCATCGTATAATCCACCAAGGCCGTTTCGGTCGAATCACCTAGAATTCCCTTGTCAGAAAATCTTACCTCATTGGTCAACATCATAGCTGCATGCAGCAGATCTTCCTTTCCCTCTACCGCCTCCACTTTTTCCACAGTCATGACGTTTTGGGTAAGCGTCCCTGTCTTATCACTGCAGATATAGGTCACGGAACCCAAAGTCTCTACGGCAGGCAATACCCGGACCAAGGCTTTTTGTTTAACCATTCTTTTGGCTCCCTGGGCGAGTGAAATGGTAATCACCGCAGGCAGAGCCTCAGGCAAGGCTGCGACAGCCAGCGACAGTGCCGTCAAAAACATCATAAATGGAGGCTCCCCACGCCAGAGACCAAAACCAAATACCGCCAAACAGATGATAATCACAATGGCTGCCAATTGCTTGCTGAATACGGCGAGCCGCTTTTGAAGCGGTGTTTTTTGATCTTGTACTTCAAGAAGTTCCGCGATCTTACCTATCTCTGTATTCATCCCCGTGGACGTCACTACGGCTTTGGCTGAGCCATTGCTTACAATAGTGCTTTTGAAGACCATATTGTATTGGTCACCGGGAAGGAGGCTTTCTTTATCTATTGAGGCGGTAATTTTCTCTACTGAATGACTTTCTCCCGTCAATGCCGCTTCTTCTGTTCTCAGCAAACTTACCTCAAGCAGTCTCGCATCGGCAGGTACGATATCTCCAGCTTCCAATAAGATAATATCTCCGGGAACCAATTCTTTCGTCTCTATCTTCGTGGGATTCCCATCCCTGATCACCATGGCATTTTGTGCCGTCATCTTTTGCAGCATCCTGACTGACTCTTCGGCATTGTTCTCCTGAAAATACCCGATCAGAGCATTTCCAAAAATGATGGCTAAAATCACATAGGCATCGACACGTTCCCCTACGCCAAAAGATATGACCGCTGCCACAACTAGAATGACGATCATTACATCTTTGAATTGAGAAACAAAAATGGCCCACTTGCTCTTTTGCTTGGCGGCAGCAATGCTGTTCAAACCATGCTGTTGCTGCAATGAGGGGATTTTTGAGCCGTTCAAACCTGTAGCAGCTGATCCCAATTGCATCAAAACCGCTTCTTTGGTGAGCTTATACCATGCGTCCATATTTTAAATATTATGTAAGAGCCCTCTTTTCTCGTAGCAAGCACATAACAATGATGAACCTTGCCTCCTGCAATTTAAAAAACAAAATCCGCATGTAAGCAGGACCCTCTATTTGAAGTAAAGTGTAGCAAAAAAAACACTTCCTGAGAAGAAAGGAGTCTGGTAGGATTTGGGGAGTACAAGCCAATGACGGAACTGAATAAAGATATTATTAACATTTCCTTTGAAGAAAAAGGGTGACAAAGGTTGTTGCTTGGGATTTATACCTGTCAACAATCACTCCCAAATCGCCTTTTACTTGAGCCCGCAGCTACCGCATGATGTTACTCCAAAATATCAACGGCCTCCACATTGCCTTGTTGGACAGCAAGGTCGATCGCCTTAAAACCTCGGTGGTCCCGGATTTCTCTGTCGGCACCATGGTTGATTAAAATTTCCGCCAAATTGTTTCTACCGAACATGACGGCAAACATCAAGGCTGTGCCGCCGTTGCCATGTTGGAGATTAAGATCTGCCCCATGGGCTATCAGCATTTCCGCTATATCGGCATATCCCTTGAAACATACCCCCATCAGTGCCGTGTTTCCGCCCGCATCCGGCAGGTTGACATCAGCGCCAGATCGGAGCAAGGTTTCAACTGCAGAAGGTTGTTGGTTATAGCCAGCGATAATCAAGGGGGTATAACCCTTGGCATCCTGGACATTGACATCCGCACCTCGTGCGATCAAGTCCTGGAGCCTAGTTATATCCCCTGTTCTCGCAGCATCGAAAAGTTGCTGGTTCAAACTATCCATTTAATACGGTTTCGATGTTTGGGATTCCTCCTCCGCTTTTCTCACGGCCTCTTGCTCGCTTGAGGATCCAATGCCCTCCTCTTGCATCGAAGCCATCTTTTCCTTTTTCATCTTGATACCCTCTGCTACTCTTCTTCCATAATCTTCATCACATTGAGTAAAAAGCTCAATCATTTTGTTTTGAATCCTCTCGTCAGCTTGGAATAAGGCATCGGCCAGGTTGGATATCAAATCATCCCGCTCCCAATCCTCAAAATTTCTATAGGTTTCCCCAGCTTGTTTGAAGTTGTTTTGCCGTTCGATCTTTTCCCGCACCAAGGCTGCCTGATAACGTGGGGTATGTTCCTTCCCTGTTCTTGGCGCTTCCTGTAGTCCGTTAAGTGAGGAAGGTTCATAATTGACATGGGGGTTAGAAGCCGCCAGAATATCTTGGGGATAGGCCATCTGTCCATCCCGTTGATTGGTGGCTACGTGTTTTTTGGGTGCATTGATGGGCAACTGAAGGTAATTGGTGCCCACCCGATATCTTTGTGTATCCGAATAGGAGAACGTCCGGCCTTGAAGCATCTTATCATCGGAGAAATCAAGGCCATCTACCAATACGCCTGTACCGAAGGCGGATTGCTCCACCTCAGCAAAGAAATTTGCCGGGTTTCTGTTCAGTGTCATCTTGCCTACCGGATACCATGGGAATTGGTCGTTAGGCCACAGCTTGGTATCATCTAAGGGATCAAAATCCAGTTCAGGATGTTCCTCATCACTCATGATCTGCACGTTTAGTTCCCATTCAGGATATTCCCCCCGCTCGATGGCCTCATAAAGGTCTTGGGTGGCGTGGCTGAAATTCTTTCCTTGTATCTCCTCCGCCTGTACCTGCGTAAGGTTCTTTATTCCCTGGAGTGGTTCCCAATGGTATTTGACCAATACGGCCTCCCCTTCCTGATTCACCCATTTATAGGTGTTCACGCCAGAACCCTGCATCTGCCTATAATTGGCGGGTATGCCCCAGGGAGAGAAGGCGAAGGTAATCATATGTAAGGTTTCGGGACTGTTGCTAACGAAATCGAACTGTCTTTCCCCACTTTGGATATTGGTCACCGGGTCCGGCTTAAAAGCGTGGATAAAATCCGGAAATTTGATGGCATCCCGGATAAAGAAAATCTTCAGGTTGTTTCCCACAAGATCCCAATTTCCGTCTTCTGTATAAAATTTAACCGCAAACCCTCTGGGATCACGAAGGGTTTCCGGTGAATGTTTTCCATGGATAACCGTAGAGAAACGGACAAAAACCGGCGTCTGCTTATCGGTGTTGGTGAAGACCTTTGCCCGGGTATATTTACTTATGGGGTCATCCCCTACTTTTCCATAACTTTCAAAATAACCGTGAGCTCCAGCTCCGCGTGCATGTACTACCCGCTCGGGGATTCTTTCTCTATCGAAATGGGACATCTTCTCGATAAATTGGTAATTTTCCAAAGTAGCGGGGCCTCGGTTGCCGACCGTACGCAGGCTTTGGTTGTCATAAACCGGATGGCCTTGTCTCGTGGTTAAGATATGGGATTCTCCATCAGGTGCTTTTTTGGGATCATTCATGATGTTTGAGATATGGGTAAATGTTAATTTAATGGTTATCTTTAAAGATAGAAAAATAAATGATCATTTGGAAAGAATCGATTTGGAAAGTTGGAAAACTGCACCCATTTGCTAAACGCCCATCTTTTTCTTATTCATTCAAAACCAATTGGGAGAGGAGTGCATCCAAGGTTTCTGCCGCATCTAGACATAATCCGGGATGAACCGGTGAGGTCTGCACTACCGTACTCCGTACAGCAGTTAACCAACGAAAACGATCCGGCAGCCCAAGTTGTCCAATCGGCCCAGCATGGGCACCTCCCCTACAAATCTTTTCGAAAGACGATAAATAAGCTTTAAGTTCTTGGATATCCAGATGACATGAAAACACCCGAAGCCTTTCTTCGTCCACCTTAATTTTGGCTTGAAGAAACTTCTGACGGGAACAATACAGGATGACGCCCACATTGAGGAATTCTTCCCTTTCCACCCGGGGAACCACCCGTATTACTGCATACTCAAATAAGTGACGCTCTTGCATGTTGGGCTTCATTTACAAAAATTTCCGAATGGGCCAATCGGGAAATCAAAAATTGTGCATAGGCATTTCGATGCTGTTCTGTCGAATCAAAAACACCTTCATTGGACAGCCACACCTCGGGAACCATGGCTACAATTGCGGTTATTGTCTCCTCTGTTAACAAGTGCCGGAACTCGGCATCAACCTCTTCCAATTGGGAAGCCCTAGGCAATAAGACATGGTTCTTTACCAAGGAAAAGGGCATAAGCGCTTTTTTCTCCCAATCCTGCCAGGAATGGTGAAAATACAAGGAAGCGCCATGATCAATTAGCCACAATTCTTTGTGCCACATCAGCATATTGGTATTACGCGCGGTACGGTCTACATTATTCAGCAGACAATCCAGCCATACAACTTGCGAGGCCAATTTTGCGTCGACCTCAGTCACCAAGGGGTCAAAGGTAATAGCTCCCGCCAGGTAATGAAGTGCTAGATTAAGTCCCACACTCGCCTTCAGTAAATCTTGGACTTCCTCATCCCCTTCTATTTGGCCGAAAGAGGCATCAAGATCTGCATAGACAATTTCTGGCACCTTAAAGCCCAAAGACCTTGCAATCTCACCGCCTATAAGTTCGGCAATCAGCGCTTTCGAACCCTGACCTGCCCCGAAAAACTTCAGGAGATAAGTGAACCCATCATCTGCTTCGACCAGCGCCGGCAGGGATCCCCCCTCCCTTAGCGGAGTGATATACCGTACTACGTTGACCGTCCTTAGTAGAAGATTATTTTCCTTCATTTAACCCATATTTAAGGTAAGACACATATCATCGTCGGCTCTTTCTCCCAGTCAGTTGGCGGGAACAGAAAATATCAACCAGGAAAACGGCTAAATCCTTGTGTAAGTTGCTTTACTCAAGACCGATGATCGATGACAGGATACAGTTTCCTTACGCACCACAAGATAAGCGAACCTTCCCGGCTGTACAAAATAAAAAAGGGACGTGAAGTCCCTTTTTTTATAATATGAGTTATTTAAGAATGCCTAGGGCATCTGCTTATTCTACCACGAAGGTACCTCTCATCAAGGCATAGTGTCCAGGGAAAGAGCAAAGGAATTCATAGGTTCCTTTGGCAGGAGCTGTGAATTCAATGGTATCACTTTCTCCACCACCCAGCATTTTGGTATGTGCAATAATGTTTCCGGTCTCTGAAGCTGGAATATAATCTGTATCCATTGCAGTTGCTGATTTTTGACCAAAAGCAGCCAGATCAACCCCTTCTTTCAACAAAACCCAGTTGTGGCCCATGGCATTTTTTGCCATTGTACCAGCGTGGGTCAATGTCAACCTCACTTTTTGTCCAGCTTTTACTTTAAATTCCTTTTTATCGAACTGCATCTGATCAGTACCTGAAATGGTCAATTCAGCTACTTCGCCAGCAGCAGGAGCAGCAGTCTCAGTCGCACTCTCAGTTGCAGCAGGTGCTGCCGTTTCAGTTTGGGCAGGAGCAGTGGTGGAAGTGGTAGTAGTAGATTTTTGGTCTTTATCAGTATACTCGGTGTTAGTTCCTCCGCCACCGCATGAAAGAAGGAAACAAGCTGCTGAAGCAAACAAGAATGAAGATTTTATTTTGTTCATGACGTTTTTATTTATTTTATTTTTGGTTTAAAAATAACCGATCTGGTTATTTTGAGCCTGCAATTTAGGCAAATCCTCATATCCAACCAAAAATCGCAGTGATTTCATTTACCTATTTGATTGTGCATAGGCCAGTTTATTGGGTTTATAATCACAACCCGGTGACACCTAGCCAGCTGCGGGGCTAGCTGGTTTAGAAAGGTAATTTATTCAAATCCACATTTCCTCCCGAAAGGATCAAACCAACCTTTTTACCTTTAAAAACTTCCCTGTTCGCAATTACAGCAGCCAAGGGGACTGCGGAAGAAGGCTCTATAACGATTTTCATTCTTTCGAAAATCATGCGCATGGCGGAAATGATTTGCTCCTCGCTCACCGTAAAAATTTCCGCCACATGTTCCATGATCAATTGGTAATTTCTCCTTCCTAACGAGGTCAACAAGCCATCGGCAATAGACCGTGGATCCGTTCCCGGCAGGAGGTTTTTAGCTTTAAAGCTCCTGTAGGCATCATCCGCTCCTGCAGGCTCCCCTGCATAAACTGGCGTATTGGGAGACAGATAATGTGTAATCAAAGCTGTGCCAGAAAGCAACCCTCCCCCGCCCACCGGAGCTATTATAGCATCAAAATGAATGCCTTCAGACCACATCTCCAAGGCACAAGTCGCCTGCCCTTCTATCACGTCCCAGTGATCATAAGGGGGAATGAAAGCAGCCCCTGTATCTTTTACCACTCCCGCCAACGTGGTTTCCCTCGCCAATTGGTTTGGTTCACACTCGATGATCAGCCCCCCATACTCCTTTACGGCAGCTTTTTTTATGTCAGGGGCACTGGAGGGCATGACGATATAGGATTTGATCCCCGCTTGGGAAGCAGCCCGAGCCAAGGCCGCCGCATGATTGCCACTTGAATGGGTAGCAACGCCATTTTCCCTTTGTTCCGGAGACAATTTAAGTACCGCATTGGCTGCGCCTCGGGCTTTAAATGCCCCTACTTTTTGGAAATTTTCGCATTTAAAAAAAATTTGACAAGCCGCCAGCCTATCCATGGTGGCAGAGGTCAGCAGGGGCGTGCGGTTAATATATCCCTCGATTCTTTCACTTGCTTGTCGTACATCATCTAAGCTGGGCCCGTGTTCTAAATCCATTCTTTAAAGTTACGCCAAAGTGCCAACGACCACCACTTTATGGTCGATTTTTTATCTGTTCTGAAGGAAATAGTATAGTTTTACAAATATCAGATACTGCCAGAGGAAAGGCGAATCTTCAGCAAAATATTTTAATTCACCTGTTATGAACCAAACAGTATTGAACAAACTGACCTTGCTGAGGCAGGAGCTCCATCGATATCCGGAGCTTTCGGGAGAGGAAAAAAGCACAGCCAAAAAAATCGTTGCGTTTTTTGAACCTTTAAATATGGATGAAATGATCTATCCCCTAGGAGGTGAGGGGGTAGCTTTTGTCTATGATGGACAGGAAGATGGTCCAACTACCCTGATCCGATGTGAACTGGATGGCCTACCCATTTTTGAGGACAACGATGTCAGTTACAAGAGCAACTTTTCCGGCAGGTCCCATACTTGTGGCCACGACGGGCATATGGCCATTGTATGCGGGGTAGGACTGGCTTTGGCTGAAGGGAGGCCAAAAAAAGGTCGGGTAACCTTGCTCTTCCAACCTGCAGAAGAAACCGGTGAAGGGGCAAAAAAGATTTTAGAGGATGCCAAATTCTCACTGATAAAACCTGACTATGCCTTTGCCCTGCATAATCTGCCGGGAGATGCGCTAAATGATATCATCTTCAAAGACGGCGCTTTCGCGGCAGCATCCAGAGGTTTGGAAATTCAGCTAATGGGTAGAACCAGCCATGCGGCCTATCCAGAAGATGGCAACAGCCCGGCCGACGCCATGAGCAAAATTATCCTCGGCCTCCAGAAATTACCCAAATCCCTTGACGGATTTTCCATGGTAACCGTAGTCAATGCGGTTCTTGGCGAGATCTCCTTTGGCACTACCCCGGGACAAGCCACCATACGTGCCACATTAAGGGCCTATGAGGACAAGGTCATGGATCAACTGGTGCTGCAGTCAGAAGAATTGGTCGCAGAGATAGCCTCCCGGTATAACATCTCCTTCACTTTTAACTACACGGAATGTTTCAACAGTACGGCTAACCACCCGGAAGCCTCGGCATACATGGGTAATGCGGCCTTGATTTTGAATTTAAAAACAAGCCATAGAAAAGTACCCTTTCGCTGGTCCGAAGATTTTGGTCAGTTTTCCCAAGTCACCAAAACGGGGTTCTTCGGTATAGGGGCGGGATTGGATCATGCCCAACTGCATGAATCGGTGTATGATTTCCCTGATGAAATCATTCCTACCGGTGTAGAAATGTTTATGGCCATCATCAAACAAATTAATTATTAATGTTGCACACTTCCTATATAGAACTCAGCAGGTCCGCCTACCGGAACAACATCAACTTCATCCGGGATCAAGTGGGAAAAGATGTCATTATTTCAGCTGTCGTCAAGGGAAACGCCTATGGCCATGGGATAGAGAATATAGTGTCGATTGCCGAGGGAATAGGTATCCGACATTTCAGTACTTTCAGTTCAGATGAAGCTTATCGGGTCTTAAATTGTTCCAGCAAGAACAGCCAAATTATGATTATGGGAATGTTGGACAATGAAGCACTTCCCTGGGTCCTCCAAAGCGGCATCAGTTTTTACGTGTTTGAGTTTGACCGCTTACAAGCCGCCATTGATGCAGCTCGAAGTTTAAATGTAAAAGCAAAAATCCACGTCGAGGTAGAAACCGGATTTCACCGTACCGGTTTTGAATGGCACGAAAGGGAAAGATTAATGCGGCTTCTTCTCGATAACAGCGAGCATTTGGAGCTTCTTGGCCTATGCACACATTACGCAGGCGCTGAAAGCATCAATAACTACGTACGAATCCAGGAACAGATCAAGAGCTTTCATCAATTTAAAGAGTGGTTTATTGGCCTGGGAATTATTTTCGGCGTTTATCACACTGCTTGTTCCGCTGCAGCCCTTACCTATCCCGAGACCATCATGGATATGGTAAGAATAGGAATTGCCCAGTATGGCTTTTGGCCGAGCCAGGAAACTTACATGAGTAAATTCAAACAGCTTGAACCCCACAAAAAAAATCCGTTAAAAAGATTGATTACCTGGAAAAGCCTTGTGATGAGCACCAAAGAAGTGGCCATGGGCAAGTTCGTCGGCTACGGCAACAGCTTTATGGCAAGCCGGGATACGCGGATAGCTTTGGTTCCTATCGGCTATTCTCATGGATATGGACGCATATTAAGCAACGGAGGCAAAGTACTGATCCACGGAAAAATCATTCCGGTAGTGGGGACGGTAACCATGAATTCCATTGCGGTGGATATTACGGATCTCCAGGAGGTAAAAAAAGGCGATGAGGTGATTATTATAGGCAAACAGAAAAAAAACGAAATTACCGTTGCCTCATTTGGGGAATCCATCCAACAGCTCAATTATGAATTACTCACACGCCTGCCGCAGGATATTCCGAGGAGGATTGTCAGTTGAGTGTAGAGACACCGTTACAAATTCATTTCCTGCGTCTTTTTTAACAATTCGATGCTATTAGAAACACCCAGTTTCGAATGTATATGTTTGCGGTGGGTTTCGACGGTAAATATGCTTAACACCAGATGGTCAGCAATTTCCTTATTGGTCTTTCCCTCGACGATAAGCTTTAATACTTCAATTTCCCTTTTGGACAGCTGGAACTTAAGCCTGTAAACATCATCGTACTGTCCGTCATCATCCATCTGCTTGAGGATACGCTGGAAATTTATAATATGGCGGTCTTCAATTACTTCTTTAATGGTGTAAAGGAGTTCGTCAGGATCAGCATCCTTAAGCACGTACGCGTCTATACCCTGCTTCATACAATTTTTAAAAATTTTTTCGTCATCGTACATGGAAAGGACGATGATCTTGACCCCCAGTTTCCTCTTTTTGATACTTCCAATTAAAGCAAGCCCGTCCATACCAGGCATATTCATATCGGTAATCAAAAGATCTACTGGGTTGGAGTCCAGGAATTCCAAGAGGGACAAGCCATTTCCAAATATCCCAATTACTTCTAATCCTCTATCTTCCTTTATTAGATTCGCAACACCTTGAGCAAATAACCTATGGTCGTCTGCTATTGCAATTTTAGTCATATCCGCTTTACTTTCTTGAAAAGATACAGCTATTGCTCTAATTAGACAACAAAAGCTGTATATGCGTGCCTTGGCTAGGAGCCGAAGAGATCTGGATTTGACCACCTATTGCCCTTATTCTGGACTCCAAATTCCCTAAGCCCTGGCCACCGGACACCTGATGCACATCAAAGCCTATTCCGTTATCTTTAATGCCAATGGCTATTTTGTCCGGGTAACTTTCAATAGAAATCGCTATTAACGAGGGTGAAGCATGTTTGATGGCATTGTTCAGACATTCCTGGATCATCCTGATCAATATCAGCTTTTTATTGTTGTCCAGTGGAATATCTACGACATTGGAAGATAAGTCCGTCTCACAGAAGCCAAGAGCGGAGATTTTATCCAGTTCATTAGAAATGAATTCTTTGAGGTTTACCTCGTTGACCCATTCGAGATTTATGGATTTGGAGAGGCTCCTCACCTCTTTGATCGCTTGTTGGACCAGATTCTTTGCCTCTGAGATCCTCTCCGGATCGGAATGACGTAGGGTGAGTTTCGTCAGTGAAAGAATCTGTCCAATATTGTCGTGGAGTTCCTGACCTACGTACACCAATGTCTGCTCACGGATTTCCTTCTCTACGCTTAATAGGGTCTTTTCGTACTCCGCTGTCAGATGGTCGATCTTCTGCCGGTTCTTAAATTGACGCTGCCTATGGAAAAGCACCATAACGACAATGAATCCCGACATAAGAAGCATCAATATTATTCCAAAGATGATGACAAATATTATCTGGGAAGAATCCTGGGCCATTTTTTTTTTGCTTGATGATGCAAATTACAATATGGGCGAACCATGTCCAATGAAAGGGTAACAATAAGAAGTGAAAAAATAAAATAAACTCCACCCTGGCAGGCATCCTTATAAAAAATAAGGGAAAATTAATATTTATCTCTAAACAGAAAAGGGGCGTAGAACGCCAACCCCAATATGGTATACATCAACCCGGCTAAAAACCTGATGATCAGCCCCAAAGGCCTTATCAATGAAGGTTCTATTTCATACAATAATCTCAGGGGCATGAAATAGAAGAATGTGGCGCTATAAAAAAACAAAATCACCGTCACAATCCAGAGATAGGGTATCGACAGCAAGTTTTTTTCTTCATATTTAGTCAGATTAAAAACATCTAGAAAAAAGTTGATCGCCAGTATAATCAAAGCCAAACTGCCAATGGCGTAGGAATAATTATGAAACCCCAGCTGCAGAGGTTGAAAAAAAACGGAACAAATAGTCCCAAAAAGTATAAAAAATGCAATGAGAAAACTTATCCGTTTCTTTACCTTTCTGTCTTCTGAAATAACAGAAAAAAAGTACATGAACAGGCATGTCTCCAGGTAGACGAACAAGAGATTATAGAACAACGAGTTGTTGTATTTTAAGCTGGATGTGATTTCCCCTATAATCTCAATCACCAATCCCACCAACAACAAAACGGTGATAAGGACATGTGCCTTTTTATAGTCTTGGTTTCTATTTTTAATGAAGAAATACAACAAGCTAAAAATTAGAGAAAGAAAAATAAAAAAAATATATGTGTACATCTACCAACTCAATTAAATAAACATCTGCTTTTTAATCCCTGCCACAGTCCGGCGGACAAATTCTTCCCCCATTTCTCAACAAAGCCTCATCCTCTGGATCCTCGTTGTAATTGGAAGCTCCCAATATTACAGTAAGCTTTCCCACAAGGTCATTGGGATCTTTAATATTGGGGACTTCGCTAGCAGTTTCCTTATCATATTCCCCAAAATATATTTTAATCCCTCCCCCTTTCTCATCAGTTTTATCTAACAACTCCTGAATGGTTCTTCGGTCAAACCAAACAGATTGGGTTTGTTCTTTAACTTCATCGCCGTTTTGGTCCCTGCCGGATTTTCCACGGCCTACATGTTGCTTATAGCTCTCACGAAGTCTTATAAATTTTTTTAGATCCATTATAATTGTGTTGAAGTTTGGAAAAATTTCTGAAAGGTAAGGAAGTAATATTCGCTGTTCAATACCCAATTCACGGTATTTTGTCGAAATGACGACAAAACACACAAAAAAAGCATCACCTTACGATAAGGTGATGCTTTTAAAAGTAATTCTATTTACGATTAGGCAATTTTTTTAGCCTGGTCAGCCTCTTGTTCTTTGGCAATTTCCTTTTTCATCAAATCAACAACTATTGGAGTAGCGATATAAATGGAGGAGAAAGTACCCACCAGAATACCAATAAGGAGAGCAAAAGAGAATCCTCCTAAAACCTCGCCCCCAAACAGGAACAATACCAAAACAACAATAAGCGTAGTACCTGAAGTAATCAAAGTACGGGATAAGGTTTGGTTAATGGCGCCATTAAACACCTTCACCAAGGAGCCGGTGCCCCTTACGGCCACGTTTTCCCTGATCCTATCAAATACCACCACTGTATCATTGATGGAATAACCGATTACCGTCAGGATTGCAGCAATAAACACCTGATCAATCTCAAATGTAGCCCCAAATAAATTGGCTATGGCAAAAGCTGCGATGACAAACAAGGCATCGTGCATCAGTGCGATAATAGAAGCAAGCGAGAACTGCCACTTACGGAATCGCAATAAGATGTATAGAAAGATAGCCAACAAAGCAAAAAGCATGGCTTCCAAGGAAGAAATCTTAATATCATCCGCCACCGAAGCTCCCACTTTGGAAGAACCGGTAATCGCAAAGGAGGAATCATCCAGTTTAGATGCATCTTCAATGAAGGTCAATCCCGTTACCGTAGCAATTCCTTCCCTCACTTTTTGCGCCACTTCGCGGTTGGCTTCATCCGAGTCGTTATCTATAAGATAAGAGGTCGTCACCTTCAATACGTTGTTAGCGCCATAAGTTTTTGCCTCCACAGAACCGTCAAACTCTGCATCAAGACCAGTTTTGATTTCTGATGCGGGTATGGCTTCGTTGAATTCCACAATATAAGAACGCCCGCCTGTAAAATCCACACCAAACTTTAATCCGCTGGTCAGGGCAACAATCAATCCTACAAGAATGAAAGCGGAAGAAATCATATAGGCAAACTTCCTCTTGCCCATAAAGTCAATGTTCAGGTCAGCGAATAGGTTTCTGGAGAGAGGAGTAGTAAACGAAAGTTTGCTTTGGTCTCCTTTTTTGCTCCACCAGTAAACCAAAACCCTAGTAATAAATACGGCTGTAAAAAATGAAGAGGCGATACCTATCATCAACACAATGGCAAACCCTTTTACAGGACCCTGCCCTAATGCATAAAGAATGGCACCCACCAAGAAAGTCGTCACGTTGGAATCGAGAATAGAGCTAAAAGACTTGTTGTACCCCGAATTGATCGCTTGGAGCAACCCTGCACCGTTTTGAATCTCTTCCTTGATCCGTTCCATGATCAATACGTTGGCATCTATCGACATCCCCATGGTCAACACTATACCTGCAATTCCGGGCAATGTCAAAGCTGTACCCAACTGGGCCAGAATTCCCAATATAAACAGGATGTTAAAGAACAATGCGGCAATAGCAACAGCTCCCCCTTTGGCATAATAGGAAACCATAAATAATATCACTATGGCCATACCTGCAAACAATGAGTTCATCCCCTGTTGAAAGGCTTCCACACCCAAAGTAGGTCCTACTATCGCCTCCTCCACTATCTTGGTAGGCGCCGGAAGTGTTCCTGACTTGAGGATATTGGCCAAATCTTTGGCCTCTTCCATAGTAAAGTTACCTGTGATCTCGGACTGCCCTGATGGGATTTCCCCTTGGACAGTGGGCGCGGTATAAACGTAATCATCCAGTACCACGGCAATACGTCGTCCGATACTTTCGGAGGTCAATTTCCTCCATTTTCTCGCCCCATCTGCGTTCATTTGCATGCTGACAGCCGGACGTGAGGTCTGATCCAAGGTTTGTCTCGCATCTGTAATTACATCTCCTTCCAGAGGAGCTACTTCAGTTCCTCTTGGAGTCATGATGCCATAAAGCTCCAAGACCTCCATGTTGTCGATCCTTTGTGGCTTAACTCCCCACAGGAACCTGACATCCTTAGGCAATACAGACTGTACATCCTCACGCGCAAGGATTCTGTTGATCGTCATCGTGTCCCTCAACTCATAAACCAAACCGTAGTTGGCTTTTAACAGGGAAAACAAAGGCGAAACTTGGGAAGAAAGAGAATCTCCATCGGCTGCCCCTTCTGCCAATTGTTTGGCAAGATCACTTTCCAGATCACCCGCGGTAACTGCTGTATCGGCAGCTGCCGGCTTATTGGTCCTCGCCTCGGCCACCAACAAGGCATCAGCGGCCTGAATAGCACCGGAGAATTCATTGATTTCAGCTACTTCCCAGAATTGTAGTTTGGCAACCCCCTGCAACAGGTTCTTAACCCGCTCCGGATTGTCCACGCCGGGAAGTTCGATCTGAATCCTGCCCGTGTTTTGTATTCTTTGAATATTGGGCTGGGACGTACCAAAACGGTCAATCCGTGTTCTTAATATGTTAAAAGACCGATCAATGGCGCTTTCAATCTCCGTGTCTATCAGGTTGAGAATTTCATTGTCAGTAGATTCTAAACTGATCCTTCCTCTGTTTGCAGCAGTGGCAAAAATGGTATTCAACCTTTGGTTGTTGGATTTTTCCTGCCAGATTTCATAGAATACATCCAAAAATTTCTCATTGTTGACATTGGATACCTTTTCAGCTTCCTCCAATGCCGCATTAAATGTGGCGTTGGAGCTATTGCCTGATAACCCCTTCACAATATCAATTGGGGATATTGCCAACGTCACCTGCATGCCACCTTGGATGTCAAGACCTTGGCCAAGCTCTGTCTCTTTTACCTCTTGATAAGTAAAAGGAGCTCCCAAGAAATTATAAACCGGCTCTCTCCATACCGAATCCAAGTAAGTTTGTTTTTTGTCAAAGTCTATGTTACCTGACTCATCCGTAGCATATACTTCGGCCTTATTCTGGACATTATTTGAAACTAATGTAAATGAGAGGTAATAAAGGCATAATGCCGAAACCACCACCGTCAAAAACACGATTATACCTTTGTTTTGCATGGTAATAATTAATATGAAGTAAAATTGATTTTAAACTATGAGTTGTACTGTTGCCCGGTCGAAAAATCAGGGCGCATTGGTGGAAATGATTTTTTCCAGCAGTATCTCTAAAAAATAACTGGTGTACTTGACAAAAACGATCTTGAAGGAAGCTGTTGCTTTAAATTCTTCTATTTCATAAACCAGGTTGAAAACATGGCCCACGGCCGCAAAAACAAAAGGGACAACAGCGTCTACCGCAGCACTAAAAAACGTCTCTCCCTCCGGGGAGTCTTTGTCTTGGCTACTTTGCTGCTCCTTCTTGATGTCAGCATGCGAATCTTGGATGATGTATTCGGAACTTGAAATAAGGATACAGAAGACAAAGACCAAAAGCATGGTCAATCTCTCCCTGAATATGTTCCTATGTTTCTGAGTCCTGTTCATGAACTGCAAATGTAATGATAATTTGAAAGTAAGGCCTAATTTTAATCAAGGAATTTTGGTCTTATTCGTGAAATATTAAGCCAAAAAAGTCTGCTTTATTCCGGTCTATCGATAATAAATCATTTGGTTCAAAATTTTTAGCAAATCCAGCGGAAACCTTTCTTTACCCTTCTCCTTTACCCGTACTGTTCGGGTAAAGGGCGAATGTCCCCGCTCAAGAACTCAAAAATTGAGAAAGGCCAGAGCCAACAGCGCCGCTATAAAGATTGCCCCATAACCGATGTAGATATATTTCTTCAGCTGCCGACTGCCTGCCCACAGAGATATTCCGATTTTGATCAAGGTATTGGAAATGGTGGCCAATATGATGGCGTTTTGTGCCATATCAATGGACAATGAATTTCCCGCTAACTTGGAAACCGAAATGGTAATGGCATCGATGTCCGTCAACCCGGCAATCACGCTGGAGATATACATTCCGCTTTGGCCAAAGTACTCATTGGTATAACTCACCAATAAAATGATCAGGGTATAGATTACCCCGAAAGTCAAGGCCGACTGCATGTTGAGTGGCTTGCCTGCGGGAAGTGAGGTATCCACAGAGTCACTGCTGCTTTTTCTGAAATGGAAAAACAAAGTGACTCCAATCCCCGCCAAGAATATGATGCCGACAGGAAAATAAAGCCTTGGAGCCAAGTCCATGTTAAAAATAAATACCCAAACCAAAACCCTGACGATCATAATGGAAGAAGCTGCCAAAATTGCCGTCGCACATTGTGAAGAAAGCGCAGGGGCTTCTTTACTTTTTTTTGCAAAAATCCAGGTAACCATTGTACTGGAGACCAATCCTCCTACGATCCCAGTCAGAAGGATCCCCCGATCGTGTCCAAGAAATTTTATCAATAAATACCCCAAAAAACCCAGTCCTGATGTGAGTATGATGACCCAGCCGATTTCTTGGGGATTAATTACTCCAAATGGCCCCATGCCTTGATCGGGTAGAAATGGCAGGATCAACAGAGCCAATACCACAAATCGGATCAAGGCATACATCTCCTCCTCGGTGATCTTACCGATGATGGTCTGCAACTTGCCTTTGGACGACAACAGCACCATAGCTATCACGGTAATCATGAGACTGAGTTCCATATATCCCAAAAATGTCAAAGCTCCCAGTATAAATGCCATCAAAGCGGAGAATTCTGTGGTACCTCCAATATCGCCCTTGGAGGAGGTTACCCAATAGGAAATCGCAATGAGACTGACTACGGCGAGAAGGATTCCCAAAAATATCCATGGGGTAAACAAGAAATGCGACATGGCTCCCAGAAAACCCAATAGTACTACAAAAACAAAGGTTCTTGTCCCAGCAAAAGCTTTTTCCTGACTGTTCAGTGCGGAATGCTCTCTTTCCAGCCCGATCAAAAACCCAATTCCAGTTGCCACTAAAAGGCGGATAAAAAAGTCTCTTTGGGTTAATTGCAGGTTGACCAGATCTATTACATATTCCTCCATATCATTGGTTTAGGATAAAAATGATTACAATCCCAGGCAAATTTTCTGGGATCCACGGGATATCCAGCGACGACTCCATTGTTTTACGCAGGAAATAACCTGATTATTGGTAGCTATTTACGAGAAAAGTGTTTCAGGAAAAAAACTATTTTGCCTTTTGATTAATCACCTTTTCCCTAAGATAAGATTTAACAATATCCAAAGCCTTATCAAACCCCCTGTTGTTGGGAATTATAAGATCAGCATCGTGCTTGAAGGGTTCTATGTATTTCTCATAGGTGGGCATGACATGCTTCTCGTAACGGTACAACACATCGTCCAGATCGTAGCCTCTCTCTATTTTATCCCTAAGAATCCTCCGCTTTACTTTGATGTAATCCTTTGCATCAATGAAAATTCGTAAATCCAACAGATCAACCAACTCAGGATAGTAAAATACAAAGATGCCTTCCACCAGAACGACAGGTGCTGGCTCAAATTTTAGGATCTTGGGAGTCTTATTGGGGTTATTAAAAGTATATTCCTGTCGGGTCACCGTCTCGCCGTTTCGAATTCTACGGATATCCTCGGCATATTCCTTAAAATCAATAGAATCTGGGGTATCAAAATTCGGGATCCCCATATCATCCACTGGCTGAAGATTGCGGGCTTTGTAATAATTGTCTTGCGAGATCAGACAAATTTGATCGGGTTCGAAGAAATTCAGCAGTTTATCGAGGAAAAGTGTCTTGCCAGAAGCACTTCCTCCAGTGATTCCCACGAGATAAGGCTTGTTCATGGGGTGCAAATTTAGGGGAAAAATCCGGGATACCCAGTGCCAAGTCTAATGATGTGCGCAAATGCCCTCAAAATAATCACTGTATTGCAAGCATACACAGCCACCATTTACAAAACTTCCGGCGTACTCAGGCCGAGGCCTTAACTAAGCGACATTGAGTCACGTTCTGCTAAAAATGCAATCAACTTCCGGACAGCTATGCCCCGATGGCTGATCTCATTTTTCTCGTCCAGGTTCAGTTGGGCAAAAGTTCTGTCATATCCTTGTGGTCGAAACACCGAATCATACCCAAACCCACCGGACCCAATTTGAACCTCTGTGATTTCACCCTCTACAGTCCCTTCAAAACTGTATTCCTTCCCTTCCAAAATTAAGGCTATAACGGTACGAAAACGTGCCTTTCGGTGTGCTTCCCCATCAAGCTTATCCAACAGCAGTTGGATGTTCCTCTCATCGCTTCGGGGCTCTCCTGCATACCTTCCCGAATAAACGCCCGGCTCACCATCCAAAGCTTCCACCTCTAACCCGGTATCATCTGCAAAGCAACTAATCTTGTATTTCTCATTTACATATCGCGCTTTTTGAAAGGCATTGTGGTCCAAAGTATTTCCTGTTTCCGCAAGTTCTTCCCTGCACCCGATTTCTTCGAGTGACAAGATCCGGATGTCTTTTCCGGATAAAGCGGCTTTTACTTCTTCTAACTTCTTTTTATTGTTCGTAGCAAAACAAATTTCCATATTAGGAGACTTTTGAGGTGAGATATGAGATTTTTAAATAGCTTCGGATGTCCAAGTTCCTAGCGTCCGTTCAACTAACCGCATAAGCTGCTCCAGATACTCTTCATCCGTTTCATCAAAATCATCTAACTGGTCGCTGTCGATATCCAATACTAAAGCAACCTTCCCTTCTTTAAAAGCAGGAAGCACAATTTCTGACTTGGAGGCAGAGTTACAGGCAATGTGTCCGGGAAACACATCTACGTCCGGTACAATGAGCGTTCTACCCTCTTTCCAGACGGTCCCACAAACTCCTTTTCCCAATCCGATCCTGGTGCAAGCAATAGGGCCTTGAAACGGCCCCAATACCAGCTGACTATCTTTGACCAAATAAAATCCCACCCAGAAGAACCCAAAAGCCTCTTTTAGAGCAGCACTGATATTGGCAAGATTGGCTATGGTATCCTCCTCTCCACTAATCAAGGCCTCAATCTGTGGCAACAGAGAGAGATATTTTTCTTTTTTTGAACTCCCGATGGGTATATATAATGATTCTGACATGGTAATTTCAATAAGATGAATGGCTTTTATAAATCAAAAGTTGGTCCCCTAGGATATCCAAAGTCTCCTCCGGCTTTTTATCCAACAAAGGAGCAGGAATTCCGTGACCAAATTTCCCCTGACCAATGAACACCCTAGCCTCGTCCCAAAGTTCTTCACTGACGAACAATTGCAGCAAGAAGCTTCCTCCCTCCACGATAACGCTTTGGATATTCCGGCGGTACAGGTCGTCTAAGAGATCTTTTATGGAAAAATCCTTCTTCAGCTTGACAAAGATCAGGTTTCCTTCGGTGTCGTCTTTTACCAAATTATAACAAAGCGTTAATTGGCTATGGTCAAAAAGGAACAAATTTTTGCTCAATGACAGGCGCCTGTCGATAACTACCCGAACAGGGTCTCTCCCCTCCCAATCCCTGACATTCAATTTCGGATTGTCAAAATAGGCAGTTTTGGTCCCTACCAACACTGCATCCTCTTCTGTCCTCCAACGATGTACCAACTGCCTGCTGTGGGAATTGCTGATCCATTTGCTGCTATAGTCGCCCCTCGCCACAAATCCATCTCGGGTTTGGGCCCACTTCAGGATTACATAGGGCCGTCGCTTCTGGATTTGGGTAAAGAAACGTTTGTTGATCGCTTCCGCGTCTTTTTCTAGCAATCCTACTACCACTTCAATTCCAGCTTCCAGTAGAAGCATTATTCCCTTTCCCGCCACCAGTGGATTGGGATCCTGGACTGCTACGATTACTTTCTTCACTTGTTTTTCTATCAACAGTTGGGTGCAGGGAGGAGTTTTCCCAAAATGGGAACAAGGTTCCAATGTCACATAAACAGTGGCTTCCTTTAACAGTTCGGGATGTTCTACAGCGTGGACTGCATGGGGTTCTGCATGGGCTCCGCCATGTTGTTGGTGATAACCTTCCCCTATGATCTTGTCCTTGTGAACAATCACACAGCCCACCATGGGATTGGGGCTGACTCGACCTCTTCCCAATACCGCCAGCTCCAGCGCCCTCTTCATGTATGCAACATCCCTGATCATAAGCCGCTATTTGGGAGTTGCTGGAGCAAGTTTAAGCACAACGTTTTCTATCTGAGTAGCTTCACCTTTTTTGGCTACTGCAGAAAACAATGAGTCGGCGTAAGGCTTACGTGAAAGAATGTGCAAGGAATGCGTCCCTTCGCCCAAACCTCTTAGGGAATAATTTCCCTGCGCATCGGTAAGCGTGGTAACCGTATCCTTCCCCTGGATGGCATATATTACCGGTTTTGCCGCGGATGGTTGGATTTTACCCTTGATTTCGGAGCGATCCTCCTTCACAAAGGACCGAATCTTTGGATCAAGAAGAAATTGAGTGGTATCGGCAGTTGCTCGGATGGATCTTCCAAGATCAAAATCAAGGTAGATATCATAGGATAGATTTCTGTCCAACCTGTAATTGACATCCATTTCTATGACAGAAGCTTCGGGACTTTTTAGGGTTAATGCCCTGACTTTTCCAGCTTTCTTCAAATGATGCTCCTCACCAAGAAGCAGCTTGATTTTAAAAATGCCCCCTGCCGGAATTTCATCCCTTCCCAACAACAAAACCCCTTCCCCTACGAGCTTGCTGACATCGACCTGTTGGTTGGGTTGATCATAAGGAATATAAAACCATTGGGCGTCCGACCCCTGTCTCTCTTTACTCTGCATGACTTCAACTCCCTTGATTTCTATCCAAGCTTCGTCAAAATCACCAGGCGCATCGATCAGTCTGAGGTTGATCAAAGCCATCCCCGTCCCTTCGGTGGCATCGGTACATGAAAAACCAAAGAACAATGTCCCTAGAAATAAGAGGCAGGTGTTGATATTTTTCAAGTTGTATTCTCGTTTAAATGTGTTCTGGGAGCTACGTCAGGCTCCCCGGCACATATTCGTACATCCCCGGCTAACCTCAACGTTTCCCTGGACAATTTTAGCTATTTTTATCTGATTTTCTATAAGACATCAAGGCTTTAAGCTATTACCTGCTAATTTTGCCCGCATGATGGAATGGACAAAATTACTGCGCCCCCAATATTTGGGTGCAGGCAAAAGTGGCACCGCGGATATCAACAGGAGCGAATTTGAAAGGGATTTTGACCGGATCATATTTTCTGCCCCTTTTAGAAACCTGCAGGACAAAACCCAAGTTTTCCCCCTTCCTGAGGACGATTTCGTCCATACCCGACTGACACACAGCTTGGAGGTTTCCAGTGTAGGAAGATCTTTGGGCAAAAGTTCGGGGGAATTTTTGCTAAACAAATACCCCCAACTGTCGGAGATTGCTATCACAGCCGGTGATGTTGGTGCCATAGTGGCCGCAGCCGCACTGGCTCACGATATCGGGAATCCACCATTTGGACATGCCGGTGAAGAGGCCATATCTGATTTTTTCAGGCTCCATCCTTTCGGAAATGTTTGGAAGAAACTGGTAAATGAGGATCAGTGGTCGGATATGGTCAATTTTGAAGGAAATGCCCAGGGATTCAGAATGCTGGTGGATAAAGACAATGGCTTGAGGATTTCCTCCGCCGCCCTGGCCGCTTTTACGAAATACCCCCGTTCCTGTTCGGATCCCACTCGCGACCCTTCCCGAAAAAGCCAGAAGAAATATGGCTTTTTCACCAATCAGACCCTGCAATACAAAGAATTGGCAGAGGAACTGGGTATATTAAACTTAGGTAAAAAAACTTGGGCAAGGCATCCTTTGGCCTTTCTGGTCGAAGCCGCTGATGATATCTGTTACAATATCATAGATCTTGAGGATGGTTGCACCCTCGGCTTGGTACCTCTTGAAGAGAGCATACAATTGCTTGCGAAAATTTTGGGGGATAAGTTTTCCGAGGAAAAAGTACAGGCGATAAAAACCCCAGCGCAGAAATTGGCCGTCCTACGGGCATTGGCAATCAACCAGTTGATCCAAGAAACGGTGGCCGAATTTATCACTTGGGAAGAAAAAATGCTATCGGCGGAATTTGACCAAGCGCTGACAGACATTATCCCTTCCTCAGCCGTATTGGCCAAGATCAGTTCCCTTTCCGTAAAGAAAATTTACCGCTCACAGCCGGTACTTGAAAAGGAAGCTGCTGGATTTCAGGTGCTAGAAGGCTTGTTAGAGGTTTTTTCAAGAGCCCTGTATCATCGCTTTTATGAGCCAGAGAGTTTCTCGGGAAAAGACAGGAGCATCCTACGCCTCTTGCCTCCGGCATTCCCTCTTCAACAAGGGAATATACAAACCAATCCTTACCCTTTATTGAGGTCCTTGATTGATTGGGTTTCAGGCATGACCGATAAATACGCCTTGTCCCTTTATAGAAGTGTGAAAGGGATCGCTTTGCCCGGGGTGTAGGGGGAAGAAGACCGAGGACAGAAGTAGGGTGTCCGAAGTGGGAAGACCGAAGCAACGCCACACTATCCACAACCTGGACAGGATGACATGTGTGGAAGAGTTTACTAGTAAAGAATAATCAAATCAAGTAGATAATGGACTTTAGTTGCATTTTCTTTAATGTCAATGATTAATACAACGAAGTAATTTTCTTCAGCGGTTGGCAATAAAACATGATCATAACTGCCGTCCCAGCTTCTGTATACTTTTTCTACCAATAAGTTCTCCGAACATCATCTGAGACAAGGCCATCATTCGATAACATTTCGACATAAGGCCAAATATCTACTATTGGCTCAGCAGTCTCCGTAACATCAATCATGCCGCCTGCCATAGTGTTTTTTGTATCCTAACTGGCTGATTACGTTTGCCATGTGGAGCTTTAATCGTAGTGCTTAACATCTGACTCGAGAAAACTCAATTTTTCCAATTCCCCATTAAGGTGACAACGGGTCGCTTCCGTGGACTATCGGCCGTGGTCTGTTGGCAGTTAACTTATACCACCACACCACGGCCTTAAATCTTGTGTCTTTTATGTATCGTCTCCTAACTAATGCTTAAAATGCCTCACACCAGTCAATACCATACTCATGCCATGGGCATCACAGAAGTCAATGCTTTCTTGATCTTTGATGGAGCCGCCGGGCTGGACTACTGACGAAATGCCTTCTTGGCTGGCTATCTCCACGCAATCCGGGAAAGGGAAGAAGGCATCCGAGGCCATTACGGCTCCCTTCAAGTCAAAGCCGAATGATTTTGCCTTTTCAATAGCTTGCTTCAAAGCATCTACCCGTGAAGTCTGGCCCACTCCGCTGGCAAAAAGTTGGTCTTTGTTGCTCAACACTATTGTATTGGACTTGGTATGTTTACAGATTTTGGCTGCAAATACCAAGGCATCCTTTTCCTCCTCTGAAGGGGAAGCCTTCGTTACAACTTTAAAATCTTCTTTACTTTCTGTTTGCAGATCTTTGTCCTGCTCAATGATGCCATTTAGCAAAGTCTTAATTTGCTTGGTGCCTTCCACATTCATTTTTTGCCTCAACAAAATGCGGTTTTTCTTGCCTTTCAGCAATTCCAAAGCATCACCGTCAAAGGAAGGGGCAATCAACACCTCAAAGAAAAGGCTGTGCATTTCTTCCGCTGCGGCCAAATCCACGGTCTGATTGGTGATCAACACGCCGCCGAAAGCTGAGAGGGTATCCGCAGCAAAGGCTTTCTGGTAAGCTTCTTTAACCGATGCACTCGTAGCTACCCCGCAGGCGTTGGTATGCTTTAATATGGCAAAAGCCGTTTCATTTTCGAATTCAGCAATCAAAGCAACGGCAGCATCTACATCCACTAAATTGTTGTAAGACAACTCCTTCCCGTTAAGCTGATCAAATAAATCTTCCAGATTCCCATAAAAATGCGCATTTTGATGCGGGTTTTCCCCATAGCGCAGGGCTTTGGAGGAAGACTCGCTCACCTTCAATGCGGGAATGCCTTCTTTTTGATTGAAATAATTGAATATTTTCGTATCATAGTGGGAAGAAACCTGGAACGCCTGCGCGGCAAAATAGCGCCTGTCTTCCAAGGTGGTTCCACCTTCGTTTCTATTCAGTCGTTCTTCCAGTTCCGCATATTGGTCACGGGAAGCGATAATGGTCACATCTTTAAAATTCTTGGCTGCGGCACGGATGAGGGAAATCCCACCGATGTCAATTTTTTCGATGATATCTTCTTCAGAAGCCCCAGAGGCTACTGTTTCTTCAAATGGATAAAGATCCACAATCACCAAATCAATGGCTGGAATATCATACTCTGTGGCTTGCGACAAATCACCCTCGTTATCTCTCCTGTAAAGAATCCCGCCAAACACCTTGGGGTGAAGGGTTTTGACCCGCCCTCCAAATATGGAAGGATAGCTTGTCAATTGTTCAACCGGAATAACTTCAGCGCCTTGTTCCTCTATAAATTTCTGGGTTCCTCCCGTAGAATAAATCTTCACTCCCTGTGCTTTGAGCAAGGCAATGATGGGTTCCAGATTGTCTTTATAAAAAACGGAGATTAAAGCGGATGTAATTTTCTTGGCAGCCATTCTAATGTGGATTGATTGGAAATTCAGTACTCGATTTTTAATTCAATCGCAAAGGTACGGAAACCGATCAATTAAAGCAGGCTTTCAATTACTTTTGGAAAATATTTGTGTTCCAGGATATGGACCTTTCCCGCGATGTCTTCCGGTGAATCTTCCGGCAAAACATTCACGCTTTTCTGAAAAATGATTTCCCCTTCATCATAATTGTGGTTGACGTAGTGGATAGTGATCCCCGTGCTCAATTCATTATTGTCTTTTACTGCCTGATGGACATAGCTGCCGTACATGCCTTTTCCGCCATATTTTGGCAGGAGCGCGGGGTGTATGTTGATGATGCGGCTGGGAAAGACATCGATGAGGTGCTCCGGTACCTTCAAAAGAAAACCAGCCAACACGATCAAATCAACTTTTTCTTCCAATAGCCGATCTTTTACCCTCCCTTCCTCCAAATCTGCCCTATTGAAGCAAAAACTGGGGATATTGTGATTTTTGGCCCTTTCAAGTACATAAGCCTCTTTTTTATTGCTGCCAACAAGGACCACTTTCGCTTTATCAGAATCTTTAAAATGTCGTATAATTTCCTTGGCATTGCTTCCGTTACCTGAAGCCAGTATTGCTATATTTTTCAATGTGTGTTTTTATTAAATTAAGATATCAAAGACCGTTTCCCTCCTCTGGATTTTTAAACGCAACAAAGAAGGTGCAGCCTTTGTTTAGCTCACTTTCTACCCATACTTTTCCCCCCATGGTTTCCACCTGTGTCTTGGTGATGTATAAACCAAAGCCTTTGGCGTCGGGATGAAAATGGAAGACTTTTCTGATCTTGAACAGGTCATTCTTATGTTTTTCCAAGTCAATGCCCAGCCCGTTGTCTTTGACGGACAGGATGATCTGTTCGTTTTTCCTGAAAGTTTTGACATGGATCTCTGGAAGCCTATCCGGAGACCGGTATTTTAAGGCATTGCTGATCAGGTTGTGCAGCACACTGGAAAAGTATTTGGGGGGAAAGCTGATTACCGGTGCCTCATCAAAATCAGCCCGAATAACCGCATCGGTTAAAGCGATCTGCCCCTCAAATCCCTTAAGGACATTCTTGAAATACTCCTTGACGACGATCTGCTCGGATTTCACCTCCAGATCCTGCTGTATCTGCAGGGATTCCACCAATTCGTTAAAAGTCTCATTGACATTGTTGATGATGGGCTTGAACTTACCGATCAGTTTTTGCTTATCGAGGTCGTCTTCGCTTTCTTCGATCAGATCGACCAGCATATTCATATTGACCAGAGGTGATCGCAGATTGTGCGAAACGATATTGCAGAAGTCGACCAGTTGGGTGTTTTGAAAGGCCAAAAGATCATTGTTCTTTTTGATGATGGCATCTGACTTTTTCCTTTCGGTAATATCAATGATGATGGCAACAAATATTTTTTTATAATCTTCCCTGATGAGCTGCAGGTGGACTTCAACAGGGTATAAGCTTCCGTCTTTCCGTTTATTTTCAGTCTCAAAGACGATTTTCTCCTCGATATTCTCCTGGAGGATCTCCACCAATCTCTGGAATTTGGACGGGGTATATTTAGGAATAATATCTTGAGGAGTCATATTCAGCATCTCGTCCAGGGTATAGCCAAGATTGCGGAGCGCACCTTCGTTTACATATTCAAACTTATGGGTATCGTTATTGAACATGTAAATTTCATTCAGGCTTTTTTGGATAACGTTGGAAAGGCGGTCGGTTTCGCTTGCTGCCAATCTCCTTTCCGTAATATCCTCCAGAATCCCATAGGTCCCCTCAAATTTGCCCTGTATGCTCAATAAAGGCTTACTTTCTGTCCTCACAATCCTCACTTCCCCATTGTCTCTAATAATCCTATGGATCAGAGAGTAGGTTTTTCTCTCTTTTTCTGAAGATTGAAATGCCCGTTTGACTTCTACAAGGTCTTCAGCAGGGATCTTGGAAAGAAAAAGGGCCTCGGAGGGATCCACTTCTCCTGGTTGGTAGCCTAATATTCGGAAAGTTTCGTCCGACCAGGTTACTCTGCCCGTGAGGGCGTCACTTTCCCAGTTTCCGATATGGGCGATGGCCTGAGCTTGGTTTTGACTTTCCTCACTTTTTACCAGTTTCCTCTTTTGTTCTTCAATTACCCGCTTCTTCTCATTGAGATAGGCCTCTGCTATGATGCACATCCGTATGTCGAAAAAGCGGTTCTTCCCTTTCATGATGGTCACGATCTCAGCCATATCTTTTCCGCTCTCATCAAAGAGCAGCGGACGGATGGTATTCCTAATCATGGCAATCATATCATACCACACAAAAAAATCCACGCCCATTTGGGCAAAAATGATTCCCTGTAAAGTCTGATCTAGGATGTAAGGCTCCCAATTATTGTTGAAAATAGCTTCATATTGCAGTTTCAGCGCTTCTTTCCTTTGTTCCGCCTGAAGGGTTTGCGACATCTCCAAAAGAGAGTCCCCAAAAGTAGGATAATCATGGAGCCTTTTTTCCAGCCGTTCATTGAAATCTTCCTCCACCGATTGAAAAAAATCATGGAAAGCCTTCATGTCCTCCCTTTCCTCATCAGTCACAGAAAGAATGATGTTCTCCAGCAAATTCCTATAGTTTATGTCTTGGCTAAGATTTCTGTCCATACTTATCGGATAACGAATAAGCCTTGCTACTTTAGATGCCTCTTTTAATTAAACCTCTCAATATATTTATTATTTCCTGTCCTTGATTACATTTTGTCCAAATAAGATTAATTTATTTTTCTAAACTTGGCTAATAAAAAAAATTAAAAAACCCCAAAAGCTTGATTTAGAAGAATAAGGGACTGCATATCCTTCTTGCCAATCCGACAGTTATTCTCTTCAGCGGTTCAAAGTAGCATGAAGCCTATCGCGCACTTCCTGAAATGAGGCTGGCTTCACCATGAATCCGTCTAATCCATAGGTAGATGATTCTCTCCTGCCAGGATCACTGCCTGACATTAACAAGATAGGCACATCCTTCATGGCCTCAAGCCCTCGGATAGTTATAATCACATCTTCTGGCGTGGTGTCACCAAGATTTTTATCCAACAAAATAAGTGACGGTCGCATCCCTTCTAATTCTGTCTCAAGCTCGCGAAAAATTCCGATAGTCAAAATTTCGAACTCATTGCTCAAGCCCATCTTGAGGATCTCTAGATAGTCCTCGTCATCATCTATAATCAACACTGTAGGCTTCGTATTCTTTGACATCTAATCTATATAAGTGAAGGCAGGTAAATAAAATAAACCGCAAACTATGGTAATATCAGCCCCAATTTATAAATATTCGCAGAAAAAACATTGGAATCCGGCTAATATTTTAAATGCAGTCTTTAAAAAGCATCGAACCGCCCAAAAAGGGCAATGCTCATAGAAAAAAAACAGCCGTTGGGACTCAAACCGTCCCCAAAAACACAGATTGACCACTACGGAACGTCCTCCTATGGGAAAAAAGAGCTAGCCCCATGGGACATTCGCCGCTAAAAAACTCTGCCATAAGCTTGCCCTGAAGCCGACTTTATGGAGGTTCTTGAAAATCACCAGTATCTATTCATGTGCAATGCGGTAAATGACTCCGTTGGTATCGTCTGAGACCAAAAGAGCACCATCTGGATGAACTGCCAAGCCTACGGGACGGGCAAAATGTCCACGGTTGTCGTTTACGAGAAAACCGGTAAGAAAATCGTCAAAGGCTACCGGCTGTCCGTTTTCAAATCGTAACCGCACGACTTTATAACCCACTGCAGTACTTCTGTTCCAGGATCCCCTAAAAGCAATAAATGCATCGTTTCGGTATTCTTCGGGAAATTGCTCCCCGGTGTAAAATTCCATCTCTAAAGGCGAGGCATGGGCTGTATACAATTGGGCGGGAAGGGTTGTCTTAGCCAAATATTCCTGATAAGTAGTCTCTCCCGGAGGTCTGTCGCTCGGGTTGTATTTGCCGTCGCCAAAAATATAAGGCCAGCCGTAGTCGGCCCCATCTACCAATAGGTTCAATTCTTCTTTTTGCTCCTCATCTCCCAGCCAGTCTATCCCATGATCCATTCCCCAAAAATCACCGGTCTCAGGATGCCAGCCAGAGCCTATGGTATTTCTCAGGCCTTTGGCGAATATCTTCATGCCGGTGGCATCCGCATTCGCTTGAACGATCGTTGCATTCATGGGATTTGATTCCGGGCAGGCGTTGCAGGTGCTCCCAATACTCACATACATCTTCCCATCAGGTCCAAAGGCTATGGTGCGGTTGGGATGTTGTCCTCCATCGGGCAATGCGGCAGACAACAATTCCAGTGTTCCCAATGTGCCGTCAGAATTGATAGAAGCAGAATAAATCTCCCTTACCGCTACGATATATAGTTTGTCGTCGTGAATCGTAAGGCCATGGGCTTGATCAATCTCGGCAACGATTTCTTTCCTGTCGGCCGATCCATCCCCATCTGTATCCTCCAAAAGCGTGACAGTCCCCGCTTCTCGGTCTGAAAAGTAAATAGGCCCCTCCTCACTAGCTACTAAAATCCTAGGCTTGCCTAAATTGTCCGCAAATTTTTGGACGCTAAACCCTTCCGGAACTTTTAATTGCTGTATTCTCTCCTCTGTAACGGGAACCAGAGCAGGCTTAAAAACATAACCGTTTATCTGTGACTGGGTAGCCTCCTCATCCGTCTCAGGAATGATGGAATCCCAAAAGTCATCATCTACACAGCCCATCATCAATCCTATCACGAGTGCGAAAACACCAAAAGAGTAAAGTAATTTCTTCATCATTGCAGGGGTGAAGTTCAACAATGTCAGATATTTATCAAACCGTATTCCAAAAACAGCGATAGGGAATATGTGTAAGATCCCTGATTCCGAGATTGAATCAGGGATAACCAATCAGTGAGTTACTGTGGTTACCAAAAACTTCCAAGTCCACTTATTGTTACTGATTGGATACATTATGAGAAATAAGTTCTACGACAGTTGCTTATTGGATCATCCACGCCGTCAACCAACAGCTCTTGGAAGATTTTATCCGTGGTGCAATAGTTGCTGGTTCTTCTCCAAAATCATCAACATTATGGTAAAAGTTCTGCTAGCTGGGGCATCGGGCTCCCTGGGAATGGAAGTGGCTAAAAATCTTGCCCATTCCTTTGTTCCATTTAGGGCATTGGTCAACAGCCAAGAAAGTGCTGAACAACTCAGGGCGTATACGCAAGACATTTGGATTGCCGACGCTCAGAATCCCGATGAACTCAAAAACATGTGCGACGGAATCAGCCATGTTTTTTCTTCCTTGGGTAAAAGCGTCAGTTTATTTACCGGCGGACCCGGGAGTTACGAGGAGATCGATTATCAATGCAACAAGAATATTTTGGAGGAGGCAGAAAGAGCGGGTGCAAAACGTTTTGTTTATTGCTCCATTTTGGGAAGCGAGGCGGACAATAAGCTACGCCTGGCCCAGGTCCACTATAAAGTTCAAGAGCTTTTGCAGCAATCCCCGCTCTCTTATACCGTCGTTAAGCCAACAGGATTCTTTGCCGGCCTAAATGATTTAGTGATTTTTGGCAAGAAAGGGGTCATCCCGGTAATAGGTTCGGGGGAGCACGTCACCAACCCCATTCATCATGCCGACTTAGCGGCTAAAGTCATGGAAGTCTTGGAAGAGGGGCCCGAAGACGTGGAGGTCGGCGGGCCGGAAACGCTGTCCCGACAAGAAATAGCCGAAATAGTCAAAGCCAAGACTAACGCCAGTATTGTGCATCTCCCAGAGGTCATGGTGAGGGCGGGGTTACCGATCTTCTCTTTTGTGACCAAAGACCTGTCGGACAACTTGGACTTCTTCACCTATGTCACTACTAGGGATATGGTTGCTCCAAGTTATGGAAGCCGCACCTTTGCCCAATATATCGAGCAACTGGATTTGGAGGATATGCCGTGAAGTTTTACCTTTCCTTTCTGGCTCCGCAGGCGATATATTTTTCACTTTTACCACAAGGATCGCTAAGGCCACGCCATGATCGCAAGGATAATGCGTATCTATTCTTTGCGTCCGTTGCGCATTCTTGGCGTGCTCTGCGGTTAAGCCTTCCGCCTTCTATACGGAATCCAGATTATCATAGCAAATAAAGGGGTGCCGGCTTACAAGGAGGTGAAACCCTCTATGGAAGAGTCAATCAGATCCAGCAGCCCGTACTCCTTATTCATGCCACAGAAGATCTCATTTGGGATTATCGCCCTACCAAGGTTTTATTGGAGGAACTAAGGCACGCGGAACTCCTCACGCTAGACGGAACTGGCCATGAATTGTACCGGAATGATTGGGATGCAATCATTAATGCCATAGCCCAGCATGTTCTAAGAAGCACCTACAGAATGATGATCCTTACATGAACACGAAAAAGCCCAAGGATCTTCCCTGGGCTTTCTGGTATAAAAGGTAATTGGTTAATTACAATAATTCAAAAATCCGCTTAAAGCTGGTAGCCTGCTCAAGCCTGCCCGGAAGGTCCGCAATAGCGACTCTTTCCTGCTCTGTTGTATCCCGGTGACGAATGGTCACGGTTTGGTCCTCCAATGTCTGGTGATCCACAGCAATACAGAATGGCGTACCGATAAGGTCCTGACGGGTGTAACGCTTGCCGATAGAGGCGGCATCTTCGTATATGACGTTGAAGTCCATCTTTAGCATGTCGTAGATTTCTCTGCCTTTCTCTGCCAATCCATCCTTCTTCACCAAAGGAAGAATCGCCGCTTTGACGGGCGCGATCGCCGGGTGGAACTTCAAGAAGGTCCTTGTCTTGCCTTCAACCTCCACTTCCGTCATGGCATTGCACAGGACCATCAAGAACATCCTATCCGCACCGACAGAAGTCTCCACCACATAAGGGATGTAGTTTTGGTTGATCTCTGGATCGAAATATTGCTGCTTCTTTTTCGAGAATTCCTGGTGCTGTTTCAGGTCAAAATCGGTTCGGGAGTGAATCCCTTCCAATTCTTTAAAACCAAAGGGGAAATTATATTCAATATCCAAAGCCGCATTGGCATAATGTGCCAGCTTCTCATGGTCGTGTCTACGAAGTTTTCCCTCAGGAATACCCAAAGCTTTGTGCCACCTTAGTCTTTTTTCTGCCCAGTGCTTGTACCATTCCATTTCCGAGCCGGGGCGGACAAAGAACTGCATCTCCATCTGCTCAAACTCCCGCATACGGAAGATAAACTGCCGGGCAACGATTTCATTTCTAAAGGCTTTTCCGATTTGAGCGATACCAAAAGGCACCTTCATCCTCGCAGACTTCTGCACATTGAGGAAATTGACAAATATCCCTTGGGCAGTTTCAGGCCTCAGGTAGATGGTCGTCGAATCCTCTGCTACAGAACCCACCTGGGTACCAAACATCAGGTTGAACTGCCTTACCTCGGTCCAATTGCTGGTACCGGAAACAGAACAGATGATTCCTTCTTGGATGATCAGTTCTCTTATTCCTGCCAGATCTTCGGCTTCAAATAAGCGTCCCATCTCGGACAGCAAAGCTTTGGCACGTCCTTCATCTCCAGCAAGCTCGTACGCGGCAGCTTTTTCTTCCAAAAGGACATCTGCACGGTATCTCTTCTTGCTGTCCTTGTTATCGATCATGGGATCGTTAAAGCTGTCTACATGGCCTGAGGCTTTCCAAGTGGTGGGATGCATAAAAATTGCCGCATCAATACCTACGATATTGTCATTCAGGCGGGTCATGGACTCCCACCAGAGCCGCTTGAGGTTATTCTTTAATTCAGAGCCATATGCGCCATAATCATACACGGCCTGTAGCCCATCGTAGATTTCTGAAGAAGGATAAATAAAGCCATACTCCTTGGCATGGGCAACTATATCTTTTAGTTGGGATATTTCCGGGGTTTGTTCATTCTTTGCCATGGGGCAAAAATAGTCAAATTGTACCATTGTGCAAGGAAATCGGGGAGCGGCAGGTTTAAGTTCCGGCTCGTTGATACGTCTTCAGGCGAAAAGCAGATGAACAGACTGGAAGCTCTTAGGTTTTTATCAGAAACTCGCTTCACCCAGTTTTGCTGAAAAGTCTGCGTCGTCTGTAACTTCCAGGCCAGTAGAGGAGATAGGAGTGAGTTTTTTCTCGCAAACGTTACTAAGGAGTTTTGCCTTTATTTAAACCCCTGCTTCCAGCCGGTTGATTCTCGGCTGCAACAGCCAGATGCCAATAGGGAATGCCTCCGCCATGACAAACTCGCTGTAAAACTCGGCTGAGGTGACCCACCGGCCTTGTTCTAATTGTACAATGGCCCTAGCCATAAAGCTCAGACAATAAAACAGCGTAAACAGCACGACAAAGACCAGTACGCCGATCAGGATAAGGGGAAGGGCTTCCTCCTGGTCTGTAGCCTGAAGATGTTGCGGATAAGGCCAAAAATAAACCAGCAACAGAAGGCTGCCAATGCCCGACGTCCACAGGCCGAGCCTAAACCTTCTTAGCGGCATGTTATCGGCGGTGTTTCTTTGGCCAAATGTACTTCCAACTGATCCTATCCACCCATAATAAACCAGGAGAGGCAGAATAAGCATCAGCCCGAGGCTGTTACCGTAGTTGGCTGCATTGCCGTCAGCCGATGAAAGAAAGACCACGTTCTGGATCAACTGCAAGACAAACGCAATTCCCACAACCAAGAGGAAAATCTGCCAATGTTTGAGTTTTCTTAACAATTCCATGCGGTTCAGATGAGCCAGAACCGTTCCAAGTGAAGTGCCGGAAAACAGGATTTTCAAATTTAAAGGCTTATCTTTGCGGAGCTAGCAATGAGGCAATTACTGAAAATATCGCTCCTTCTACTCTATGTGTTTTTTAATGCAGGGCTCTCCTATTCCATGCATTACTGCGGAGAGGAACTGAAAGATATCAGTTGGCTCACCGAATCTACCCCCTGCTGTGCTGCTGAAGAAGGGAAGGAAGATTGCTGTGAAGACGTATTCTACAGTGAAGTTCATTCTACCGATCAGCAGAGTAAGCAGTTTTTGGATATTCAATTTGTCAAATTCTATCCCGAAGCCTTGCCCGTACACTGGCCGACTCACGCTTTTTCTAATGCTGGCCTCCAGGCAGAAAATCTCCATTTTTTTTATCAACAGCCTTTACCCCCCCCTTTACCGGTTTACCTCAGGAACCAGGTATTCTTGATTTAAGTCCTTTTTTTTTGTTGTACACATTCCCACAAGGAATGCGTTTTCCTCAATATTTATTCTTTTCAACAGCTTTTGACACATCAAAATGCTCAATTCTGTCATCAAATTCTTCCTGGAGAACAAGCTGGTCACAGCGCTTCTCCTTATTCTGATCATTGCTTGGGGGATTATCGTCTCTCCTTTCAATTGGAACACGGGCTTCTTACCCCATGACCCCGTGCCTGTGGATGCGATTCCCGATCTCGGCGAAAACCAACAGATCGTCTTTACTGAATGGATGGGCAAGTCCCCCCAAGACGTGGAAGACCAGATCACCTATCCGCTCACCACAGCCATGTTGGGTTTGCCGGGTGTCCAGTCGATCCGTTCCACGTCCATGTTTGGGTTCTCCAATATCTATATCATTTTTAACGATGAGGTAGAATATTACTGGAGCCGGTCCCGGGTACTGGAAAAACTGAACGCCTTGCCTTCAGGTCTTTTACCCGCCGAAGTCCAGCCTAAATTAGGGCCGGATGCCACCGCCTTGGGCCAGGTCTATTGGTACACGCTGGAAGGACGGGATGAGGAAGGAAATCCTGCCGGCGGATGGGATCTCCATGAACTGAGAAGCATCCAGGATTACTACGTTCGGTATGCCCTCACTGGTGCCGAGGGAGTTGCGGAAGTGGCCACTGCGGGAGGCCAAATCAGGGAGTATCAGGTGGATCTGGACCCCAATGGCATGAAAGCCCATCAGGTCTCCATCATGGAGGTGATGGATGCACTTCAAAAAAGCAATCAGGACGTAGGTGCCAATACCGTCGAAATCAACCAGGTGGAGTATTATATCCGTGGACTCGGCTACGTGGAGAAGCTGGAGGACATTGAAGAAGTGGTAATTAGGACGACCAACAATATTCCTCTGAGAATAAAAGATATTGCGCGCATTCAAATAGGACCTGCTGACCGTTCCATGCTGGGCATACTGGATAAAAACGGTGCGGAAGCCGTGGGCGGCGTGGTCGTCGCCCGATATGGCGACAACCCCTTGCAGGTGATAGAAAATGTAAAACAAAAAATCGCCGACATTTCTGCCGGTCTTCCCGAAAAGACATTAAATGACGGACGGGTTTCCAAAGTCACCATAGTGCCTTTCTATGACCGAAGCAATCTGATCCAAGAGACCTTGGGTACCTTAAATGAAGCCATCGTCCTGCAGATCCTCATAACAATCGTAGTGATCATCGTCATGGTCTATAACCTCAGGGCTTCTCTGTTGATCTCCGCACTCTTGCCGATGGCCGTGTTGATGTGTTTTATTTTTATGAAACACTTTGGCATTGATGCCAATATCGTGGCATTGTCCGGTATTGCCATAGCCATTGGCACCATGGTGGATTTGGGGATTATTTTAAATGAAAACATCCTCAAGCATATGGAGGAGGCACCTGAGGATAGGCCATTGATCCAGACCATCTATAAGGCTTCTTCCGAAGTTTCATCCGCCATTCTTACCGCCGTGGCGACTACCGTGGTGAGTTTTCTTCCGGTATTCACCCTTGAAGCGGCGGAAGGAAAGCTTTTTGTACCTCTTGCTTACACCAAGACTTTTGCGCTGGTAGCTTCTCTGATTTTCACCTTGCTTATCATGCCAGCCTTTGCCCACGTTGTTTTCGGATGGAAAGGCCGAGGCCATGCTAGGAAATACGGCAATTATTTGCTCTTTATATTGGGGATGCTATCGCTGTTTGTGTTGCCTTTTGCCGGGCTGGTCTTAGTGCTATTGGCGCTTAACAATATCTTTCTCCAAAACTACAAAGCTCAATATGAACCTTTATACAGCCCCATTTTAATCGCCATTGCGGCAGGGGCGGTGGCTTGGCTTCTGGCGGAGCATTGGAATCCTTTGGGGGTTGAGGTAAACACCTGGACCAATTTTTTCTTTATCGGGATCATTTTGGCAGTGGTATTAGGCGGCTTCTCGATCTTTCTTTTGTTCTATAAAAACATACTCCAGTGGTGCCTCCGCCACAAAGGAGCCTTTCTGGTTCTGCCCTCGCTCATCGTGGTATTCGGGATAATGATCTGGCTGGGCTTCAACACCTTGTTTGGCTGGGTGGCCAAAGGATTTGACCAGATCGGATGGAATATCAGAACGACCGAAGTTTACAGCGGGCTTGCCCATACCTTCCCCGGCATGGGCAAGGAATTTATGCCTTCTTTGAACGAAGGCTCCTTTTTATTGATGCCCACCTCTATGCCCCATTCGGGTGTGGAGGCCAACCAAAAGATCCTCCGTCAATTGGACATGCTGGTCACGGCTATACCTGAGGTAGAAACGGTAGTGGGTAAGGCCGGCAGGGCTGAAACGGCGCTGGATCCAGCTCCCATGTCCATGTTTGAAATCATGATCAACTACCAATCCGAATACAAAACGGATGAAAGGGGACTAAAAGCCCGATATGCGGTAGATGACAAGGGTGTATATGTCAAAGACAGCCTTGGGAATTTGGTTCCCGACAAAGACGGCCGCTATTTTCGTCAGTGGCGGGATGTCATCCAGTCTCCGGATGACATCTGGGCAGAGATCACCCGGGTGGCAAAGATAGCCGGAGTGACCTCTGCGCCAAAACTTCAGCCGATAGAGACCCGAATGGTGATGTTACAGACGGGGATGCGGGCACCCATGGGGGTAAAGGTGTACGGACCGGACCTGGAAACGATCGAAACTTTCAGCTTCCAACTGGAAAAGTACCTGAAGGAAGTTTCCTCAGTCAACCCCGATGCGGTCTTCGCGGACCGGTCTTTGGGCAAGCCCTATATTGAAGTCGATCTCGACCGGCAAGCCATGTCCCGTTACGGCTTGAACATCTCCGATGTACAAGAATACATTGAAGTAGGCTTGGGAGGGATGATGGTGACGACTACCGTGGAAGGAAGGGAAAGGTATGCTATCCGGGTTCGGTATGCACGGGATTTTAGGGAAAATGCCCAGGCCATTGAAAATATCCTGGTGATGACCAGTGGTGGCGCCCAGGTTCCTCTAGGTGAAATGGCGGAGGTGTTGTACCGCCCGGGACCAATGATGATCAGGGGCGAAGATTCCTTTTTGGTCGGCTATGTACTTCTGGACAAGAGGGAAGGTTTTGCCGAGGGATCTGTAGTGGAGGATGCCCAACGATACCTTCAGGGCAAGATCGATTCCGGCGAACTTCAGGTACCCCCCGGAGTGAGCTTCAAATTTTCGGGATCCTACGAAAACCAAGTGAGGGCAGAGAAGCGGTTGTCGCTGATTGTACCTTTGAGTTTGCTGGTCATTTTTCTGATCTTATATTTCCAATTTAGAAGGATCTCAACCCCTCTTTTTATTTTCACTGCCATCGTCATGGCCTTTTCCGGTGGCTTTATGATGCTGTGGCTGTATGCGCAGCCCTGGTTTATGGACTTCGAAATGTTTGGTACCAACATCAGAGAACTGTTCCAAATGAAGTCCTTCAATATGAGTGTTGCGGTATGGGTCGGCTTTATCGCACTATTTGGTATTGCGACGGATGATGGCGTAGTCATGGCGACTTATATCAAGCAAAATTTTCAAGGTGCGAAGCCAAAGACAAAGGAAGAAATAAGGGAGGAAGTGGTAAGGGCCGGGTTGAGAAGAATCCGCCCCTGCTTGATGACGTCCGCCACTACCCTGCTGGCTTTGCTTCCGATTCTTACTTCTTCCGGAAGGGGATCGGACATCATGATTCCCATGGCCATCCCTTCATTTGGGGGAATGGCAGTGGCCTTGATCTCTTTGTTTATTGTTCCTGTCCTTTACAGTTGGTGGGAGGAAAGAAAATTAAATGCGAACACAAATGAAAACCTTAACACTGAACAAAATGACACAGGGATCTAATATATTTTCTTCTTTTGCTTCCATTAAAATAGGACTCATTTTATGTTTAAGCTTTGCCTTGTTTATTAACCCAAGTTTTGGGCAGTCCTTGGCTGATTATTTATTGGAAGCAGCGGAAAACCATCCTGAGTTAAAGGCCCACTTTGCCCAGTATCAGGCCAGCTTGGAGCAAGTAAATCAGACAGGCACCTTACCCGACCCCGAGATCAGTATGGGGGTCTTTATCCAAAAAATGGAAACCTTAATGGGCGATCAAAAAGCCGACGTGTCCATTATGCAGATGTTCCCTTGGTTTGGTATGTTGAAAGTCCAGGAAGAGGAGGCAGCACTGATGGCCAAAGCCCAATACGAACGTTTCAGGGAAGCCAAGAACAATTTGTTTTTACAGGTGAAGGAAACCTACTACCAGATTTATCTGGTCGATCAAAAGCGGTTGATTGCGGAGGAGAACAAAAAGATCCTGGAGACTTTGGAACGTGTGGCTTTGACTAAGTTCGGCTCAGGTACTTCTTCGGAGGCTATCATGGCGTCATCACCGGCGCCTCAGCCCTCTTCGAAAGAAATGGGGTCGAATAGGGGAATGGCCATGAGCGGGGGAATCCCAGCCTCCGGCACTTCTCCGGCACCTTCATCAGGAGGAATGGCAGCGATGGGAACAGGGGCTTCCGGTAAAATGACGGATGTGTTGAGGGCGCAGATCCAGATCAAGGAAATCGACAATGAATTGGCTCAGTTGGAAGAAGAAAGGCGGATACTGCAGGTACAATTCAATCTCCTGCTGAATAGGGAAGTGGGAATGGAGGTGGTCATTGCGGAAGAATTGGAGGAACCGCGGATTCAGCTAAGCGAGGTCTTGTTAGATTCAGCACTTTATCACAATCCCATGGTGAAGATGTTGGCCTTGGACGGCGAGGCCGCCGCCAAGCAGGCGGAAATGGCCAAGCTGGAGGGACGCCCCATGTTTGGCGTAGGTTTAAACTACATGTATTATAGCGAAAGGGCTCCTATGGGGAGTCTGGGAGGGGCACACGGCGGAGCGGTTGATTATATGCCGGGTGGAATGGGCGGCAACATGGTGATGCCGATGGTGTCTATGACTTTGCCGTTGAACCGAAAGAAATATAAATCCATGGTCAGATCTTCGGAACTGCTGCGGGAGGCCACCCTGCAACAACAAAAAGCCGCGGAGAATGAGCTGTCCGCCATGCTGGAGGAAATGCTAAGCGAATTGAGAAGTACTGAGCGAAATGCAGAGTTATACGCCGCACAAAGCAAACTCGTCCGGCAGACGCTGGATTTGATGCTGACGGACTATGCTACAGGCAGCGGTTCCTTCGAAGAATTGCTTGCCGTACAGCAGCAGCTACTGGATTACCGCCTAAAAGATATCAACAACAAGGTCATGCGGCAGATCGCTGTGGCAAGGCTTGAGATGTTGATGGGCGGGGAATGGTGATGGGTGTTATGAAGTATTTACTGTTTGTTCTGTTTCCTGCCAATGGAGATGCCCAATACAGGGTATTTTCCGAATTTCTTCTATGTGAAGATGGATTGTTGGGAAAGATTGGGTATTATTAGGGGAATTAAAAAGATTCAAGGATACAGTTACTCGCGATTCAGGTCCGTCTATTACGGCAATACTGCGGCGGCAAATTCTCCTAGCAAGAGGGATATGGTGTGTTTTCTTACGGGATCAGTCTGTCTTTCTGGGGGGTTGATTTTTTTATGCATAGATATTGGATAGCCTGAACAGGAAGAATTCTATGTTCGTCACACCCCGGAACTGTGCCCTGAACGCTTTGATCTTCGCATTGAATGATTCCGCCGAAGCGTTGGTACTCCGGTTGTCGAAGAAGTTAAGGATTGTGGTATAATGGTTCTGTATCGTCCTTGAGACTGTGTTGAAGGATTTGAACCCGGCCTGCTCCACTTCGTTGTACCACTGTGCAAGCTTGGTGAACGCCACTCCTTTTATTTTGCTCGTCTGGTAGATCCTGGCCAGCGACCTTGAGAGCCTGTACGCTTTCTTCAGGTCCGGGTAACGCCGGAAGAGGATTTCCGCGCGGTGCACCTGTGATGCTGTCCATTTGTCCTCCCCTTTGAAAAGCAGGTACCTGCTTCTGGCCAACAGCTGCTTTTCTGTATCCCCGTTTTCAAGCCTGTTGGGCACGAACGGCTTTTCACACTCCCTGGACAGCTCCATTTCCCTGTTCTCCTGTTCTATGGCGTCCCATCGGTGTGCGATCCGCATTTCCTGTACCGCGTCATAGACGAGCTTCTGGACATGGAAGCGGTCTGTGACCAGTTGGGCTCTGGGGAAGCTGCCGCGTACAATCTTCTCCATACTGGCGGCCATATCGAGTGTCACTTCGGCAACCTTCTTCCTTTTAGCTCCGGGAAGCTGCCTGAGTATGGTGCTCACTTTCCCGCTGTCGGTCCCCTTTATCATCGCCACCAGGCTGCCTTTCTTCCCTTTGGCAGCCTTGTTGGTCACCACCGTGTAAAGCTCACCCTGCGACAGCGAGGTCTCGTCGATGCTGAGATGGGTCCCGAGGTTGTCCGGGAAAAGTATCCAGTCCCTGGCATGCTCCCGCTGTGGCCACACGGTGAAGCTGCTCAGGTGGAAAACATACTGGTGTTCAAGCACTTTGCCGTTTAGATGGAAAGTATCGGCCAGGCTCTTACAGCTTACAGGGGTCGAATCCAGTCGTTCCGTTTTAAAAAAAGCGCGAATTCCCCTGTCATCCGCGTGCCCCCGGCCACCAGGTTCCAGTCCCTGCTGACGTTTCTGCCTGTCTCCTCGTTGAGCCACTTCCTTCTCCTTATCTTAAGGTAGCAGGCTTTGCCGCGAAGGGGAAAGTCCTGGACCGTCACCTCGTCATAAAAGCCCTTGGAGGTCAGTTTAGCTTCTTTCAGATGGTCCGGACGGATGTTAAGCTCCTCCAAATAGATGTAGTAAGCGTCTTCTTTTAGTTCTGCGGAGGTAATCTTAAAAAAATCAAGCATGCCTTCCGGTAAAAGCAGTCTCAGGTATCCGGTTTCTTCCATTTTTTTTGACACAAAGAAAACAGATTTGCCCCAATCCCCCAACTTTTAGGATTGATCCTTCTTACGCTCATTCTCAAATTGATTAAGTTTATCAATACATTGCCCATCAAGAAGAACATCACCGGAAGAACACCTTCAAGGAAGAATATCTGATTTTCTCCAAAAATTCGAAATCGAATACGAAGAAAAATTTCTGTTTGAGTGGTTGGGTTAAATCTATCACCCCGGCGGGGTTTCCCTACATTTGGTTTTCCCTTGGGCTATATTACTTTCATCCCTTCGGGATTAAAAAATGGACAAAGTATTGTTCTGGTTTTCCCAAAGACGATTTATTACTCAATGCCATAAGCTCTTTAGAAATTTAAGAAGTGCAAATTTATTGTCTGGAAGATTTTTTGGGGAAAAGTCGCACGGTTTAAACCAACGCCGATTGGCCTACTACGCTTTATTTTTTATAAGCCTCTACCGCAGCCCTTACCGATCCATGCTTCATCAGTAGATCATAGGCTTCTTCCGAAGTGATGCCTATAGCTTCCACAATCATTCTCGTCCCTCTTTTTACCAACTTTTCGTTGGACAGCTGCATGTCCACCATTTTATTGCCTTTAACCTTGCCCAGCTTGATCATCACAGCGGTAGAGATCATGTTGAGCACCATCTTTTGTGCCGTTCCGGATTTCATCCGGGTACTCCCGGTCACGAATTCAGGTCCCACCACCACTTCCACGGGAAATTCAACCTCCGCTGCCAAAGGGCTGCCTTCGTTACACGTAACACAACCGGTCACCAATCCCTTTTCTCTGGCTTGTCGCACTCCCCCGATGACATAGGGCGTTGTGCCTGATGCCGCAATGCCGATGACGGTGTCATTCTCGCGGATATCGAATTGAAGCAGATCTTTCCAAGCCGCTTCTGGGTCATCCTCGGCATTTTCCACAGCCTTTCGTATAGCTTGGTCACCCCCGGCAATGATCCCGATCACCATATCATGGGGCACACCATAGGTAGGAGGACATTCCGAGGCGTCCAATATACCCAGCCGACCGCTGGTGCCGGCACCGATATAGAACAACCGGCCACCTTGCTTCATGGCAGGAACGATGGCTTCGATCAATGCCTCAATTCTCGGAAGCACTTTTTCTACAGAAAAGGCCACAGATTGGTCTTCTTTATTAATATTACGGACCAGCTCCCCGGCACTCATTCCTTCCAGGTGGTCGTAATGGGAACTACTTTCGGTGGTGTTCATAACTTCTCTTTGTGGTAAAGGGTGAGGCCCGCAATGGGAGTTTCAAGGATGATATTGACAGGAATACCCAAGTCGGCGGCCACCTTTCTCAAAATATCGCTATTGTGATAGGCTATAGAACCTACGAAGCTCACGGGTTTTTCCTGATAATTGTCGTAACGCATCACATGGCGGTGAAAGAAATCCTTGAAGCCATTATAATAAAGCATATAGCAATAGGGGTCTGCTTTATGCGTGCTGATAAAATTACAGAAGCTGGCCATATAACGGTTCGGAAAAGGCTTTTGATAAACATTTTCCTGAATGATCAAGCTCGTGATTCCGAACTCTTGGATCGCCATCTCCCGAATAGGCGTGGGCATATCCTCATAGATAAAATCCTGCAGAAAGTGCCTGCCGATGTAAGATCCGCCACCTTCGTCGCCCAAAAGATATCCCGGAGAGGGCCGATTGGCCACAATCTCTCTCCCGTTGTAATCTCCGCTGTTGCAACCGGTGCCAAGAATGCAGGCAATTCCTGGATTGTGCCCGCAGGTAGCTCTTGCCGCCGCCATCAGGTCGTGGTCCACGGTAACCTTGGCCTGCTCATAAAAACTATTGATGGTTTGAACTACAGTTGCCCGGTTTTTGTCAGAGGTACATCCCGCACCATAAAAAAATACCTGATCGATTTTGCCCCTAAGCTGCAAAAGATCTTCCGTACGCATTCCCTCAGCCATCTCGGCGGCAGTCTGGTAAAATGGATTAAACCCAATCGTCCTGAATTGCTGTATTTCACCCTGGCGGTCGATTACCCTCCAGTCGGTTTTGCTGGAGCCGCTATCTGCTATTAAAATCATTTCAAAAGCCCTACGGCCGTAAATTTATCAAAAACATTTTCATTGTGAGGGGCATCGGCCAGCTCCTCCGTCAGGTCCTGTCCCGCCCAATGTTCATAGTGCATCCCTTTTCTCCATAGTCTGGACTGGCTCACATCATAGACCACGCCATTGTAGGCTACCCAAATTTCAGGTTTGTCTTGCCCGTTTCGCAAAGAAAGTTGTTGTTTGGTGATCAGGTTCATCTTCCTAATACAGTTTCAGCTGCGCATTAATCCATCGCTCGGGGATCTCACCCTTTTGGGCAGTCAAATAGTCCTGATAACTGCAGGGGATAATGGTATCCCTGTCGTATTTTTCCTGCTCCGCTTTGGGAATTTCCATCCACCATTTCCCGCTCAACTTACTTTTATAAAAGAATAAAATGGAGGGCTTGGAGTCCAACGAAACCGTATATTTTATATAGTCTGTGCTCTTAAATGACAGGCTGTCCTTTCTGTGGTAGAAGCCTTCAATAAAATACCAAATCATCGTTGCGATAACAGCCGCCGTCTTCTTTCTGGAATCATCAAAAGAGGGCTGGTATCCATATATCCCGAAAGAACTCAATTTTTCATTCATTCCGGCAAACCAGCTAATTTGGCAAGCTTCCTCAGCAGTAAGCCCAAAGGGCTGGGCGTCCGAAGCACCGGGGGCATCAGCTGATTGGATGGCACTTACATCAAAACTCAACAAATCGGAATTTCTAATGATCGGTTCAATTTCTTTAAAATTATCCCTTAACTGCCCCAATCTCACATGGTCAAAATACAGCTTCTCCATGACATTGATGAGATCTTTGTCCGTGAGGAAGCTTTGGTAGGCCAAGTGGGCGTAGTTGAACAGAAAGTTGGGCTGGTGGAGAATGATTTCCTGGGAATGTACTTCATTCGGTTCTCCCTCGTCTTCCATGTCCATCTTGGCATCCACCGTCAGCATGCTGACCAGCTTCTTCATCCCCTCGTAAGACAGGTATTGACCGTAATCAAGATCATGGCTCCCACCGATATAAATCGGAAGGATCTGCTGTTTCATCAGGTATTCGCCCAATGTACTGATCCGGATATTTGTCTCCTTAAGGTCTACCCCGGGACGCAGGTCTCCAAGATCTGCTATTTTGTAGTGGGACTGTCCTTTTTTCAGGGAATACAATTTTTCTCTTATCACAGAGGCCGCCTCTTCCATACTATCACTGTCCTCCTTTCCGCGGGTTTCCGTCAATCCTATCAGGGCAATTTGGACGCCGTTTAGATCCGGAAAGCTTTCTCCGTGATGGCTGATCTGCATGAAAAATGAGTTGTGCACATGCGGCTCACGAGTGAGGTGATCGGCGACAGGGTCAAAGAATAGGGATAGATTCATGGAATAGGGTGTTCTAATTATCAAAAATAATCCAAAAAAATAAGTCACCAATAAAAAAGACCCTGTAAAACAGGGTCTTTTTTAAATCAACCACCAAAGTCGTCGAACCTAACATTTTCTTTTGGAACTCCCAGATCTTCCAACATCTTAAGTACAGATGAGTTCATCATTGGAGGGCCGCAGAGATAGTATTCTATTTCCTCTGGCTCCGGATGATTTTTCAAATAGTTGTCATAAACTACTTGATGGATAAATCCTACATAGCCATCGCCTTCTTTGTCGTCAAGGGATTTATTGATTTTCCAGTTATCTTCCGGAAGTGGCTCGGATAAGCCAATGTGGAAACTGAAATTCGGGAAATCTTTTTCAATATCTTCGAAATGAGGAACATAGAAGAGCTCTTTCTTGGATCGGCCTCCATACCAATAGGATACTTTTCTGTTGGTTTTCTCTGTATGGAAGAGATGGAAGATATGCGATCTCAAAGGAGCCATACCGGCACCACCACCGATGTAGACCATTTCCCTTTCTGTGGGGTTGATATGGAATTCACCATAAGGACCGGATATATAGACCTTGTCGCCAGGCTTTCTTGAGAACACAAAGGAAGAACACACGCCTGGATTGACATCCATCCAACGGTTATTTGCTCTATCCCAAGGTGGGGTAGCAATCCTGATTGTAAGCATGACGATATTTCCTTCAGCAGGGTGATTGGCCATGGAGTAAGCCCTGAACAAAGGCTCCTCATTTTTCATCACCAAATTCCACATCCCAAATTTATCCCAATCGCTTTTGTAAACATCAGCGGGGTGACCCAATTCAGGATGAGGCGTGATATCCATATCCTTAAAATTCACCGTAATATCGGGAACGTCAATCTGCACATAGCCACCTGATTCAAAATCCAAGGTTTCACCCTGTGGCAACCTTACCACGAACTCCTTAATAAAGGTGGAAACGTTGTAATTTGACACCACTTCACATTCCCATTTTTTGATCCCGAAGATCTCCTCAGGGATACGGATTTTCATATCCTGCTTTACCTTGACCTGACAGGACAAACGCACTTTGTTTTTCTGCTCGGTACGGCTCAGGTGACCCACTTCTGTAGGCAGCACTTCTCCTCCCCCTTCTTCCACTACACATCGGCATTCCCCGCAGGTACCTCCTCCACCACAGGCGGAAGGAAGGAAAATCTTCTGGGCACTCAAGGTGCTCATCAGGGTGGATCCTCCAGAAACAACCAATGGCTTGGTCTCGTCACCATTGATGATGATTTTGACATCTCCCGAAGTCACCAGCTTGGATTGGGCAAACAACAATATAAAAACAAGTAGCAGAATGATCAATGTAAATGCTACAATCGAAGTAATGATTACTGAACTCATTTAATGAAATTTTCTTTTTTTCAGTAGATAATACCCTTGATTAGGGATTACAAATATATCTATTATTCAATAAAACAGACCAAAAATATCTAATATTTAGCTGTCGGAACCTGAGAATCTTATTCAGATTAATTTTCCAATAAGTTAAGCAAGGTGGCCAACTTGCTTTTTAACTGCCGCCTATCCACTATGAAATCCAGAAAGCCGTGATCAAGAACAAATTCCGAACTTTGGAATCCCTTGGGAAGATCTTTACCAATCGTTTCCCGTATGACTCTTGGACCCGCAAAACCTATCAAGGCCCCCGGCTCGGCTATATTAAAATCTCCCAACATGGCATATGAAGCAGTTACTCCTCCAGTGGTAGGATCGGTAAGCAGGGAAATATAAGGTAAGCCTGCATTGTCCAACTGCGCCAGTTTAGCCGAAGTTTTGGCCATCTGCATCAAACTGAAACCTGCTTCCATCATCCTGGCCCCGCCCGATTTGGAAATCATCATGAAGGCTGTCCTGTGTTTTATGGCATAATCAATGCCACGGGCGATCTTCTCGCCAACAACGGAACCCATGGATCCCCCGATGAAGTTGAAATCCATACAGGATATCACGATATCCTTGCCTCCTAACTTCCCCACACCTGTCCTTACGGCATCTTTCAGCTCGGTCTTCTCCATGGTGGCAGCTATACGGGAAGTATACGGCTTGCTGTCCACAAAATTTAGGGGATCGCCAGAAGTCATGCCTTTATCCAGTTCTTCAAACTGGTTGTCGTCAAAAAGTATTTCGAAATATTCCTTCGATCCGATCTTTACATGATAGTCGTCATCCGGACTCACCCATGCATTGTTCTTGAGTTCCCGGGTGTGGATGATATTGCCTTTGGGGGTTTTAAACCATAATCCATCAGGCGATTCCTTCTTTTCCTCGGTGGAAGTTTTGATTCCGGCATCTTTTCTTTTAAACCAAGCCATAGTTATCTTTCTTGTTTAGCCTGAAAAATTATTTTCATGGACTGCAAATTTATGGTTTCTTATCGGTTAAATAAAATCAAATATAAGGATCGCTTTTAATAGATATCATAACCTGGCCTCTTCTCTTTTCTTTTTAGGAGATAAAGCCCACCTTTAAAATCGTTTCCAGAACCTGATAAATGTCACCTTATGTCGGCATGGAGAAAAAATTCTCGTTATATTTAACGCAATTTTACAGTACCAACAGATTATTCTTTTAAACGGCTAATCAAGAAATTATATCTTAGAGGAGCGGGTTTTTAGACCCTAATTCTCCACCTGTTTAATCGATACCATAACGCGACGTCACCATGCAATTAAGTTACCTTATCCTCTTTTCTGCCATAGTACTTATCGGTGCTTATTTTACCTATGGGAAATATGTTTTCAAAAAACTCAAAATAGACAATAAAAATATTGCCCCTTCCCATTCCCATGAAGACGGGGTGGATTATGTCCCCAGTAAACCATTTGTCGTCTTAGGCCATCATTTTGCTTCCATTGCCGGTGCCGGACCTATAGTAGGACCCATCATTGCCGTCACCTATGGATGGATTCCTGCCGTGATCTGGATATTGTTGGGGGGCATTTTCTTTGGGGCGGTCCATGATGTGGGAAGCATGGTAGCCTCCATGAGAAACGACGGAAAGTCCATCGGGGTAATCATCCAAAACAACATCGGGAAGACCGGAAAGCATCTTTTTATCGTCTTTAGCTTTGCGACTCTAATTTTGGTGATCTCGGTTTTTACCGATATCATAGCCAAGACCTTTATCAGCAACCCTGAAGTGGCTTCAGCTTCCATTTTATTCATCATTTTGGCTATTGCCTTCGGCATTGTCAATAAACTTACCGCCAACATAAAACATGCCTTTACGATCATCTCCATCATCGGAGCGGTGTTGATTTATTACTTTGTCTATTTGGGCACCCAAATTCCTTTTTCTCTCGATTTTGATCTTTGGATCTATATATTGCTGATATATGCATTTCTTGCCTCGGTGACTCCCGTTTCTATGTTGTTACAGCCCAGGGATTACCTCAACAGCTTTTTGCTCTATGGACTGATCCTTTCAGCAGTGATAGGGATTTTTGTAGCGAATCCCACCATTGCCATGGATACGGAGGTGACTTTAGCCCCGGCAAATCTGGGATTTATCTTCCCGGTGCTCTTTGTTACCATCGCCTGTGGCGCAATCAGTGGCTTTCACTCCCTGGTCGCCTCGGGAACGACTTCCAAACAGATCGATAAGGAAGAAGACGTGAAAATCGTTGGATTTGGAGGGATGTTGATCGAAACGTTTTTGGCCATCATCTCTGTAGGCGCCGTCATCGTGATCAGCAGAACGGATTATGTGAGCAAACTGAGCGACCAGGGTCCCGTATCCCTTTTTGCCGAGGGCTTGGGGGCAATTATCACTTCATTGGGAATTCCTGAAGCCTTCGCTGTGGGCTTTGTGGCCCTCACTGTTTCCGCTTTTGCCCTTACGACCATGGACACCTGTACCAGATTGGCGCGGTTTACCCTTCAGGAGTACTTCGAGGACGTAAAAGGACCCGTGGCCCAGACCCTATCCAAAAACCGGTTTATTTCTACCGCCGTGGTAGTGATACTCTCTATACTGTTGCTTCAATCGGGAGGTTTTGCCACCCTATGGCCGATTTTTGGATCCGCCAACCAGCTTTTGGCGGCCTTGGCCCTATTGGCAATAGCGGTATGGTTGATCAAGAAGAAGGTAAATGCCACATTTGTAACCGTCCCGATGTTCTTTATGTTTACCGTCACGCTAACATCCCTGGGGCTTTTTGCCTGGCAGAATTTTCAGCACAAAACATATGTGCTGTCCATAGTGTCTGCCATCCTTTTTGTGCTTTCGGTGGTCTTGATTGTCTTTGCACGAAAAAGTCTTAAGAATGAAACCATCTCCTCTTCCCCCCCCGTGGAAGTCCATCCAGAATCCAGCAAAAAAGAAAACAAAAAGATCTTGAATTAGAACCAAGGTAAAACGGGAGACGTCACCACGATCAGAGAGCGCAAAACGCCCGTCTCTACGGATTGTCAAAAAAAAATCGGACTTGAGTTAAGCTATGGACTATAAACTATGGACTATCGACCATGTGACAATCGACTATAATCCTACAAAAACCCCATACTGATAATTCCTGTCAGCATCAGAAGTTTGGACAGCAGACTGAGCTGGGTAAAATGGGCCTTCCGGTCAGCCATATAGATTTTATAGAGGAAAAGAAAAAACAGTAGGCTCAGGCCCCCAAAGTAATAATACAGCAATTCATTGTGGAGTTTATAAGTGGCCACCACAATGGATATAATAAATAAAAGGGAAATGAGGAAAATGACTTTTTTGGTGCCCCTAAAACCCAAGACAATCGGGAGGGTCTTGCTGCCATGTTTTCTGTCCCCGTTTCGGTCTTCGATATCCTTGATGATCTCCCGGATAAGGTTGATAAAAAAGGCAAATATTGCATAGGTCAACACCAATAGCTGGGAAGACTGAAAGTAAAACCCCACAATGTAGATCGCCAAGCCCGTCAGCAAGGCAACGACAACATTGCCCACAAAAGGCAGCCGCTTCAGGGAATTGCTGTATAGCCACAACAAAAAGGCAGCAACAAAAATGATTAACCCTATCTTCAGGCCTATCAACAAGCCGATACCGATTCCTACAATATTGAAGATGGAATGAAGGAACATCACTGCCCTTCTCTTTATATTTCTCCCGACGACCACCTCCTCCGGTTTGTTGATGTAGTCGATTTTCACATCATAATAATCGTTGATCATATATCCTGAAGCCGCCACCAGCAGCGTGGCAAAAATCAAGAGGTAAAGCGCCGGATCCAATAACACCGGCAAACCTCCCCGGGTTGTTTCAACCAGAAAATACGCCGTCATCAGTTGGGCAAAAGCCATAATCAACAGGTTCAAAGGTCTAATGATCCTAAAAAACGCCGATAGGGTAAAGACTTTTTCTGCTGACAGGGAATTCATATCCCAAAAGTACGTGAAAGGGCGGTAGGGGTTGGCATTATTGGCCGTATTTATTCTTGCTCAAGGATTTAGCCAGGAAGACCGCCTACTCTTCTGCCACAACCCTTAACCGAAACTTTCCCTGTTCAAAATCTTTGGCCTTCGGATGATCGGTCGAGGAAGGGGAAGCCTGTGGAAGTGTAAAGGCAAAGGATCCCTCCAGCCACCCTCCTTCGGAATCAAAGTTTTCAATGACCAGCTCTTCCACCTCATTTTCTTCAAACTGATACCGACTCGTCAGCATATCCCCTCCGATGGTAGTATAATAGGAAAGGTGATGGCCCTTTAATTCATAAACCCCTTCCCCATCAAACTGGATCAGGAACGACAGCACCTCTTCCCGCCCCAATCCCCAGATGATCAAGGTGTCTCCCAGAAACTGTGTTTCTCCCGGAACCGTCCACATTTCTCCGTTTTTGAGGGCCGTGACGAATCCGCCTTCAACCTGCAGAGGGTCATCTTTGGGATAGCAACAAAAAAGTAAGCAGAGGAGAAACAGCGTGGCGTAGCATTTCATGGGTCAAATTGTTCTGTGATTATACCCAAGACGTGACGTTTGACTTATTGACATCAAGGCAATGATGTTCTTGAAAATCTTACCCTCCAAGGATTAATTGATCTAATTCGAATCGATAATGTCCTGCGATATCAGCTTATAGATCTCCGCGACCTGCTCATTGTAGTTCAGGAATTGATAATGTAGGTCCAGTGTATTGATATCCCCCCTCAGCGCCGGGCCCGTTTGGGCCTGCTTTGCTCCCATCTCCAGGCTTTTGTTGATCTGCTCGATGATCAGGGGCTTCAGCATGTCGAAATCCAGGCCCTGCCGGTTCATGATATCTTCTGATAGCCTCATGAGGTGGTTGGTAAAATTGCTGGCAAAAACAGCGGCTACGTGCAAGGCCATCCTGTCTTTGGATTTGACGACATACTGCTGGGGAGAAAGGCTTTTGGCGAGAATTTTAAGCTTCTGGAGAATGGCCTGATCGTCGGATTCCAAGAGGAGAGGCACCTCTTCAAAATCGATTTCCCTAGATTTACTAAAACTTTGGAGCGGGTAGAATATCCCCGTATAGGTGGCCGAGCTGTAGGCCAGCACCTGGAGCGGCATACTGCCGGAAGTATGGACCAGGATGCTCCCCTCGGGCAAAATGATGGAGTCGGCGATGGCCGGAATAGCATGGTCACTGACGGCAATGATGTATATCTCGGCTTCGCTGCCCGAAAAATCCAGATCGTCTTTCGGCTCGGTGGCATACAGGCGGCCGGTGACCTTGGAGGCCCGGTGGATATCCCTGCTGTACACTTCGGTGATGGTATGGCCTGCATTTTCCAATGCGGGAGCGAGATGCCAGGCCACATTGCCCGTTCCGATGATTGCTATACTGAATTTCATGACGGCTTATTTTAATTACGGAAACCAATAGGTAGGGAGCTATGATTTTCTTGATTGGGAAGTCAATAAATTTTCGATATTTAGAATATTTCTTCAAATTCTCCCCTTAAAACGAACCGGATCTATTCGCCCGTTTTGTAGTCATAAACCGAATATTTCAATATCCTTTTTATTTGTAATAAAATTATTCGGACGTGAGACAGCAATGGAGCAACATTTTTTATCTACTGCTATTACAGCTGATTTAAATCATCATTCAACTTATTCCTTATGACAAGTGCTTGTCTTTTCTGTTCCAAAATATTCAAAATCTTACCCTCTAAATTGTCATTAAAGGTTTTAATTTCTTTATTGAGAGCAGCAATTTCTTCTTTTAAGGTAGACAATGTTTTTCTCATTTGATTTTTAACATTTTCTGTAACCTCTTTGCTTAAATTCGTATTTGCGTATTGGGTTTGCACGCCGATAGTAAACCAGTTGTTACCTATTTCCGCGCGAATAGAATATTCCAAAGATGATGAGTTTGGCCGCACCGTTAATAGATCGGTGTTATTTGAGGAAACCGTAAAGGTATAATTAACCTTTGCGCAGGGATAAGACTTATTTTTGTCTGCAAAAAAAGTAATCGGAAAATAGCTTCCTGGAATATTTACCATTACCACCTCAGAAGATCTGCTATCAAAATCAACATCCAATTCTCTAATGATAAATCTAGACGTTATATTCTTGGCAATATCAATAAGTTCTAATTGGATAATTTCGCCATCTTCTACATCATTAATACGAGAATTCACTTTTTTTAGCGTCGAATCGAATAATTCATTGATGCTCCGTTCCTGAAATAAGTTTACCATAATAGTTTATTAGTTGAGTTGAACTTTTTTTAAAATAAGAACAGCAAGTATCTTTTCCTCCCCCTACAGCCCGAAATTATCAGCGGAAAAACCCGCTACATTGTTACATTCTCACATCTTTTTAAAAATAATAATAAAATGTAACAATACAAGCAATAGGGAACCTCGAGAACAGCAAAATGAAACGCCCAATCCCAACCTACCCGCATCTACTAGGTACCTCCCCCCACCTCAAACATGCAACGTTGCATCTAAAACATGCTCGCATGCATCTTTGAGATCCATGCGAGCATGTTGGAGGTGGGGTACTTAGACCAAAATTTGATCATTTTAATGTAAAACGTGACCGTTTGCCTCTTGGAGATGAAAAACCTGACATTCTCACCCGATTAGCCTAGCTCAGAACCCGACGAGGGGTACCTCCGAGGTGGGGGGGGTACTTCGAACATGCTCGCTTGGATGTTTGACATGCAAGCGAGCATGTTGGAGGTGGGTCAATTTGTGTTTTTGATTCAATGTTCTGTCAGTATGACGCATTGGTGGATCTTTAAGTCCCTGGTGTGTGGCTTCGGGTTGCGGCATGGCATCTAAAAGAATCGGCATTGAATATCTTAGACCGGTAACACCATCTAAAAGATCCGGGCTTAAGTGTCCTTCATGCAAAAAGAAAGGGCGCAGCTGGACATTTCCCACTGCACCCTTTAGCTATATGGGGGTGATAAGTATTTGTTCATCCTTTACTCTACCACTTCGGGATTTTTGCTTGACCTACTTGTTTTTTCAAAGCGTTGGCTAAGATCGTCGAAAATAACGTTGGCATCCGGCACATTCATCCGCTTGCCATGCTTGACGGCATTGTAGTAACCTAAAACCCCAACATAGGCCTCTGAGCCCGCCATCATCATGGTATCACTCAAGTTGCTCTCCAGCTGCTTTAGGTCTCGAGACAGCGGTGTTAAGCTTTTGAAAGCCGTCCAGTCCTTCTCGAGCTCAACAATATCAACATAAGGAGGCAAAAATTTCCCGTTAGATTTGGCATATTCAATTCCCTTTTCGACAAAGGGGAGCGTGCCGTCACCCATCTTGGGCAGCTTGAGCCTGTTTTGCGGGGTGAGTGCCTTCAAATGGGGATCCAAAATGGCTTTCATGCCAGCCATGTGATCCCTGAGAGACTGAAGCTCGGCTTCAGTAAATTCGATGGAAACATTGTTTTGGTTCATAAGAATAGAATTTAATTTGTTAGATAAATAACTTTATATCTAGGAAAATAAATTTTTCAATTTTAAAAACCAATTAAAAAAGTAGATTATTTTACATTCAATTAGTTAAGCATTATTAAATAGTTAAATTATGCTATTATTCATTATAATCAGGGATGCAAGCTTGTTTTTAAATACACGTACCTAATTTATAAATAGCTTACTAGATTTACGTACCAATATTCAGGGAACATATTCATAGAGCAAGAACGTAGGATCTGTACGAGATAATTTTAAGACGTTACCGAACCCGTTAAGGCCTATTCTTACAGGAGGGATATGTATCTTTAGCAATTGTGGCTATTTAACCTCATAATGTTTGTCAAATTCCTTTAAAATGTTTGTGCTGTAAAACCGCTTAGTCGTCCCTGTGGGTTTATTCCAATCTAAAGGTCTTTCGTCTGAAAGCTTTTTATCCTTTTTAAATTCATCCATCAATTTCAGATATGCAGAATCGAATTTGAAGCTCTTGTACCTTGTTTTTAGCTTGGGTTTCAAATGGTCTGTAAAGTTCCAAGGGTATTTCTTTCTAAATACTTCTTCAGAATCTTCTTTATAGGTAATTGCCTTAGGATCATCTGGGTCATATTTGAATGAAGTTAAGGCTTCAAACGATTTTGACTTTACCCATTTTGTTTCAAGTATTAATGAAATATTGTGCTCTTGCGTTTCGTCCGATGGGAAAGCATCCTCTTTGGCTGCTATGAATTTCAGCAAGTTTTGATGTTGTTTGTCTTCTTTGTTAATTGAGAAGCTTTGCATTTCGAAATTGTGGAAAAACGAAATGGGCATCAAGTAGAAGTTGTATTGACTCAAATCATAATCAAACCAGGTGGTAACCATGCTAACATAACTTTTCAAGGATGAAGTGCCAATTTCCAAAAACTTCTTTTCGAATAACTTGCTGTCGTTCATAAAATGAATGGCATTGTCTCGAATTTCAATTAACAGTCCCAAGTTTTCCTTCAAACGTTCATGTAGATTCAGTACATTCATTGCATGGGTTACGTCAATAGTGACATAGTTGCCTGAGCGACTAGTTTTGTATTTAGGTTTTTTATAGGATGTCCCGTCTTTACGGTTCTTGTTTGAATCAACAACGTAAATACTTTCTAAACTATTTTTATTTCGCTGAAGGATCCGAGCTTTCAAAAGCAGTTCCCAAGCATTAACCATAAGAATTGAAAAACTCTCTTCTCTGTATTTAAAATCTGGCTTGTTATATATCTCTATAGCCGACAACGCCACATGAACGGATTTTTCGAGCAAACGCTGACATTTGGCTTTTCGTGACATTTGGCTTTTTTTTTTACGCCATCGGCTTGATCATACTCTCTATAAATGCGACTTCTTCCTTGTTCAAGTTATACTTTTTGTAAAGCTGTTCGTCTATTTCAGCATTCGATTTGTTCCAATCGATATCTGAATCCTCAGTGAAATCTTGAACTGGTACAAACTTGTACGTTTTTGCAGTTGCGTGCTGACTAGCTTTAGCTAAGCTGTGAAGGAATCTAGAAAACTTCAATGAAAAATATTTAGACAGATTACCGGCAGAAATATCATTTAGCTTTAAGTTGTGACCAAGCATTATAAAAGTCTCTGTGCAAATGGAGCCTGGTTTACCAATAAAAGTATTTAGATTATCATCGTTTAGTTCTGTACCGATGTTATTGGCATAGGGCGTAAAAACCTTGTAGGAACTAACCAGAGAGTCGTTGAAATTAAACTCACCCTTTTCAACAAACCCTATGTTTTTTGCCTTACCATAGCAGATCAATGGTTCGATTAAACCATCTTTCGAAGCCTTAAAACTATCGTCGTTGGAGAAAGCTCCATCCAATCCAAAAGGTCTTCTTGCTGATACGTGTTTTTCAAAGCTTTTAAACTGTGAGTGCGCTTTCACCTTTTCTAAAACATCTAAAGCAATTTTATGCCTTATGAAAATATCCGTCTCTCCACTTTTTAGCGAACGCATAACAGCGGTTGGCTCTTCACCTTCTCTATGTGTGACAACTTTAGTCAATTCACCATTCTTCCCATAATTCTTATCCCATAGAAAATAACAAATACCACCTCGAATATTTGTTTTAGGGAATACTTGATCTGGATTCAGGTAATCATGCAAAATAGCTAGCCTTTTATCTTTTATCATCGACTCTCGGAAATCATCTAGCCCTTTTCCCCCTGAATACCATCTTGTTGGCATAACCATAGAAATGTAGTCAGGTTCAATTTTTTTGGCTATATCTACAAACTCGTTGTAAATTGGTTTTGCGCTGGCTTGTGCACCGCCGTCCATTTCCATGTAAGGTGGATTGCCCACTATTGCATTGAATTTCATATAGTTGTCGTTACTTGCTTTCCAATAAGATTGTCCCTTTTTGATTTTTGCGATAAACTTGTCTGGACGTTGGGTAATTTGACGCACCATGTCTTCAAAACAGTGCGTATTAACATTGGCAGCTCTAAAGCCTACCAAAGTACGTTTGGTAATGCTTTTTGCCATTGGGGTTTTGCAGAGTACAAAAACATTTTCTGCTACTGTTTTATCCCATAGTTCTTGTTGTTGCTCAATGGTGAGCGTGTCGGGTTCTTTATCAGCATATTTATCCTTGATTCGGTTTCTGAAAATGGCGTACGCTACATACAACGCATATAGACCCGATTTAGAGTTGATTTCCAAAATTCGAGTATCTGTTGAATAAATGTCCTTTGTTACTTGTCCTTGTGAACTATATAATGGATGAGCAATCGTTTTTCCCCGATTTTCATCTAAAAATACATAACCGCCTAAGCAATCACCCAAATGCATGTTCACTACCCGCCAAGGAGTCAACACCGTCTCTTTGTCAGGATTTCTGAAGGTGCCAAAAATGTCGGTAATTCGCTCTATTCGTTCTTCTATGGTCAAATGATCCGTGGCACGAGCTAAAGCTCTAATTCGTTTCCCTGCCGCACGAAAAACATCTGGCTCGTAGTACTTTTTGAACTTTTTAAAAGTAGCTTTATCTACGCCTTGTGGCATAAACTCTTCCCAAGATTGATTGTCGACTAGATCAGTGAAGTTGTCAATAGAAATTTCACTTTCTTCATTTTCTACATCAGCACCATAAATTAATAATGGCATACGAATAGAAATACCCCGTAAAATTGAAACAGCACTATCACGCATTTTTTTCCGCTCCTTATATTGTTCTAGCAGTTCGTTCTCTCCGGGGCTGAGTTCCTTTTTCTTTTTCTTTTGAGCTTGCTCTATCTGCTCGTAATCCTCTTCTGTAAAACCTTGCTTGTTTACTTCTATGTCTTTGCTTTTAGGCATGGCTTTGGTACTGCCAATCACTTTTTTAAGGCCATTAAATTCTTCCACCTCCACGTCATCCAACTGCATTAGCTGGTCTCTGTTGTAAAGATGTTTGTCCTCAAAACCGTTGTTTACCACTCGCTCGATGTAAACCTTCTTGAGTTGTTCGAGCATTCCGTTCACATCATAATCCTTCATCCGCGAACCGTCAAAGGCTATGATAGGGCAAAAGTTCAAGAACTCACCCATGATTTTGCGGTCCTCGCCTGTGGTCCTTCCTGCCTTGGCGGAAACTTTAGCCGTTTCAGCAATGACTTTCAGAGTTCGGTCAGGGGCAAAGTCGAAAACAAAGCACTCTTCCTTTACTTTACCATTAATGGTAGCCGGCGTCTGCACCCTAAAAATGGTTTGCATATATGCAGAGGCCGAAGTGTTGTGTGAACCTGAAAGCATAAAAACAGCAGTCCAGGCTTTAACAGAAACGCCAGTGGTTAAACGACCACAAGAAAGTGTAATGGTGTAGGTTTCATGCGGATCATCACCAATAGCCCTTTCTACCTTTTTAAGCGATTCCTCGTTCGTTTCTTCTTCGTCACCGTCACCTGCTACATTTACAATATTAAATTGACTAAAAACGGGGTGGGTTTTAAGCATAGCGCTCAAAGCTTTTGCCTCTTTCACACCTGGAACCATCCAAAGTGAGTGTCTGAAATTATCACGGTATTTTTCCGAAGAGAACGGATAGCTACTTTCGGAATCGGTTTTACAGATAAGATTTAAAAATGAACGCACATCTTTTTCATGAAGAAAGCTTCCTTTTTCATCAACTCTAAAAAATTCACGGAAATTAAAAGCTACTTCTTCGTCAATATAGCCGTGAAGCAATTTGCCAAGGTCATATGTGAAAATATTGAGCTTTGGAAGTGATGCGTAGGGGTTTGGATCGCCAAAGTGTATTAAATCCCAATTAGCTTTAGCTTTTTGCTCCATGACATAATCCCAAGTATAAATCTCTTCTTCCTGGTAATTATCCAGTAAATTGAATGGTGTTCCCGAAAGATGCAAAAACTTTGTGTTTTCCTGTCTCAGTTCGTTCAGAACATTTGCTCCTAGCTCAGTTTGCGTACCTTCATGAGCTTCATCCACAATAATTAAATCCCAAGTAGTCCCAAAAATCCCATCATTCTTATTGAAGTTACCTCCAACCAATTCAGAACCTCTTAGATCTTGCATTGATGCAAAGTAGATGTACTTGGACTTTCCTTGCTTACATTCTCTTTCCAACGTAGCAAACTTATTACCTTGATTTTTTGAACCGTAAGAATATTGTGGCGCATCATAAAATATCTTACCGAAGTCTGTAAACCACCCCTCATCCACAACAGGGCGGTGCGTTAAAATAAGCGTTCTGATAAATTCATGTTCTTTTACGACTTGCAATGCGGAAAGGGTTTTTCCAAAACGCATTTTTGCAAACCAAAGCATCTCGTTTCCTTTCTTGAATTGCTTGGCCGTTTTTTCAATCGCTTCTTTTTGTTCAGGCCTGAAATCAATAGGGTTTTGGGTTTCTGAAACCTCACTAGCATGAAGTGAATCTTTACCTTCCTTTACTGCCGTGATTGCTTTTTTGATGGTTTCGAGATCAGTTTTGAACCACTCATTGGCTTTGTTTTTGGAATCAAAAATTTTCTTATTTACACCTGAACGAGTAAGCACTCTATGCACCTCATGGTCCGAAAAAGCCTTTAGTCCATTTTTATCATTAAAAATTGTCAGCTCGGTGTATAGCAAGTCATAAGAAATCCCCGCAGTTTGGGTATATTGGTCTATACGCTTTTTGGCTGCTTTATTAAGTGCTTTGCTGTTCGGTTCAAGTCCCCAAATATTCTCATTATCAGAAGTTGCTTCTCCAATTTTTAAACAACCTCTATGGGCATCATCATTGATTCGAAAAACGTAGATTAACTTTAATTTTAATGATGATTTGAATTTCATTTTCTGGGTTTATTAAAAAGATCAATGAACATAATTTTACTACCGGTCTCCCCTGTCTTCGGGTCCTTGCCAGACCAATTTTTTATTAATGCGTATGTGCCGTTGTGTTTGCGGATTTTCCCTTTTTCGCAACCTTCGCAAAAAGTTTTTTTGGTCTCAGTTTCTCCAAAAAGATTTACACTTATGTCAGTTTTATAACCACAACTGCTTGGAATTACTCCTTTCAGTCCATCCATTTGCCATACGTTCCATGAAATAATGTATGCAATGTATTGAATAGATTTTAGTAGCGGCTCTTTATTAAATTTTATTATGTAATTTTCTATAAATGTAGCAAGCATGGCCTCTCTTGCTAGAAGCAAGCTGTCACCTTGCCACTCGAAAGCATAAGTATTTTTAAATGCAGTTTGTGCGGCCTTTAGCCATTCGTTTGATGAATCGACATTTTCGTTTATTACTCTCAGTTTTCGGTCTAAAATTCCTACTCTATTTTGAATTGGGATGAATTCACCTGATGCACTATCATATCGGCTAGTGATGTAAGGAGCTTCTCCACAAGCAATTTCAAGTCGAGTATCTCTTATATAGGCTCTCCAAGTTTTACCTTTTGGGAAGGTTATTTTGTTTGTGTTTACTTTCCATCCTTTGGTTCTATCAGGCATGGTTTCTTCTACGTTGAAAACTCCTTCCTGTCCAAACCAAGCATTGTCAATTAGGTTGATTTGTGCGTTGCAAATCCAGGAAGGGGTAAATACTTCTGCCATTTCTTTGGATCTGGACTGTTGCAAAACCTTATCTTTATGAACTCTTGGCATAATGATATTGCCATTTTCACCTGTAATTAACTCTGGAAAGATGTTGGAGTTAAAATCATAAGACTTCCCAAGTTGCTCGTAGTTATTAGTAGCCCAAAATATATTTTTTTGGGTTGTATGGTCACGCAGTAATATTTCCAGTACATCCGGGTACTGAGTCACTATTTCATTTTCCAGTATGTCGATTCCTATTCGCACTCGTTTATTTTTCTTTCTTGGTTTTTAAAATTCCTTACAGCAATTTTAAGAAAATTTGCAGCACATCAAGCCATGTTTATTGTGGCTTGAGCATATATAAACTATATTTCAACTTTTCTCAAGCTTGTCAGTCAAGCGAATTCGCTAAATTACTCATTCGGATCATGTAATTGTAACTTATTTCGCTAAAATGGCTCAAAGATTCCGTTTAACTCATTTTTAATAAATATTTCAATCCTTTCTTGTTAATCAGCGTGTGGACGATGCTCTTTTAGATTTTACGTTTTGTGAATCGACAAAACTTAAAATCTCCCAATTTGCACATTCGCTCGTTGATTAAATGGGCGAGCGCCCAGGAAATCCCTGCCAAGCCATCTCCAAAACCACAGGCTATAGGTTGGTGCTGGATCGCCTCATAAACCTCGTCCAGCAAGGTTTCTGCAAAAATCAAATGCTCGGATTTTCCCGTTTCCCTGGCCAAATAAAAAAAATAAAGGCATACCCCCATCTTGCCGTTCAACAAACCTAAACCCTCCATCGCAGGGGCCTCCCGCATCAGGATCTCGTTTAGCCTCGTCCATTTATCCTCCAATAAAGCCATAGGATTAAAATTTACCCTCCTAATATCGTTATTGAAAGAACCAGAAAAGCCCTCTGTACCACATCCTTTGTAAGCGCAGTACTTTTGCCTCCCAATGTGCCAGAGAGGGGTATAAATGAAGGGGATAGCCCTCTGTTGAGCTATCCCCTTGACCACGACCCGCTCTTACGGATAGGGCTAAATTAATTACAGATCGACCGACCTAGGGCCGCAGATTTTGCAAAGCCCACAGGAGCCTATTCCAGGCCCTTGTCCCTCATCTTGACAAATTCATCATATCGCCGGTAGATGGCGACACTGAAACCAATCAACATCAATACGGTTCCCGCCCACAATACATTGATATAGGGTTTGACCAAGGCTTTCATGACGATATAATCCTTTTGGTAGGTATTGACTTTGAAAACAAACTGGTTCTTTTCAGGCACGATGTTCTCTATTTCAATTTTAACCCCCAGATCGTGGTCGACATACGGGATCCTTCCGATTTGGCTTTCCCTGATCAGGAATATGGGCTCGAGATTGATCTCTACATCGTTGTCCAGTACGGTCAGCTTGGCCTTTACCGCGATATCCCCCTCCTGAAGTTCGTATCCCTCTACTTTGTCCAACACCTCACCCCCGCCGAAGTTGGTGACGAAATCGTTGATAAAGAACTGCTCCCCTGGGGCAACCTCATACATCTGATCTTCTTTCCACTCGGGCTCCTCATAATCATTGATAGCCGATACGTGGGTATAAAGATCCCGGCTGAGGAAATTCTTGGAATCCGGGGAGGAAATCAGGCCCATTGTCGGATTGGGCTGGGACATGGGGTACAGGGTAAATTGATATTCCTGGTCCTGGTAATATTCTACCTTGAAGTAGCTGTTGTCTTGTAAGACAATTTCTACCGTGTCCCCTTTGGCATGATACAGTTTTTCATCGACGGTGATATCTTCCAGTGCGATGGCCTTGTTCACTTCTTCGAGGGAAAGCAGCTTATCTACCTTTACATAGCCGGGCACTTTTTTCACTTTTTTGTACCTTCCCCGGTAGATCACATCATAGCCTTTCATTTGTAAGGGTTTATTGATCCAAAGCAGGACATTTTCCTTGTTCAGTTCATCTTCCCAATCTTTCTTATAGGTAAGCCCGGACATGTTGACCGAGATCACATCAGAATAGCCGGACGAAAACATGGTACCGATCAAAATCATACCCAAGCCGATATGGGCTAGGGAACCTCCGGCAAGCTTAAAGGTTGATTTCTTGAGCAGCCTGATGAGGATGGTGGCATTGGCGACGATGGTAAAGGCGCCCGCCAGTACAACAATGATATAGGAAATATTGTAGACCTTGCCGAGGGTGATGATAATCGCGCCCACCACAAGGGAAATGATATAAGGGGTGATAAGGGCATTTTTCAGCTCCTTTTTGTCCATCTTGTTCCACCAAAAGAATTGGCCCACCCCGGTAAGAATGGCCAAGACGACAGCAAACCACAATTGGAACTTAGTATAGAACTCCACCTGATCGGCTGGGGGAGCCATATTGGATATCCCGCCAAACATTTCGATAATGGCATTGTATACCGGAATGGAAGTGGGAAGGATTACCTGAAACGCCATCAGCCCCAAGGTGGTGGCGCCGATAAATATCCAAAACTCCCTTGAATAGACGGAAGCTTCTCTTTCGGAGGTGGGAATATATTTCCAGGACCTTGCCGCCAGAAAGATCGCCACCAGGGCAAAGAACATCAAGTAGATCAACAACTGTCCGGAAAGCCCCAAGTCGGTAAAAGAGTGCACGGAACTGTCTCCCAATATCCCGCTTCTCACCAGGAAGGTGGCATACAATACCAGGATAAAGGAAGCGATCACCAATACAATGGAAGTCTTGAGCGCGGTGCTGCTTTTCTTGAAGGTAATCATGGTATGGATAGCGGCCACCATGATCAGCCATGGGACGTAAACGGCATTTTCGACGGGATCCCAGTTCCAATACCCCCCGAAGTTGAGGGTCACATAAGCCCAATAAGCGCCCATAATGATGCCCATCCCCAGTATCATGGCTGAAAATATCGCCCAGGGCAATGCGGGCCTGATCCATTCATGGTATCTTTTGGTCCACAATCCGGCCATAAGAAAGGCGAAAGGGACCAACGTAGATGCGTAACCCAAGAAAAGCGTCGGCGGATGGATCACCATCCATATGTTTTGGAGAAGAGGGTTCAAACCTGTACCGTCTTCGGGGACAAAGTCGGGGTTGATCTGGAATATAGGGGAGTTGGACACGTCCCTTAGAAGAATAAAAGGTGAGCTACCCAATTTGAGCTCTCCTATCACCACTCCCAGAATCATGGACACCAAAAAAGCCTGTACTAGGGCAAAAACCACCATGACCGGACCTTCCCAGGATTTGTTGGTATGGATCAGAATCCAGCCTAAAACGACGTTCCAGAATATCCATAAAATGAAGGCGCCTTCCTGTCCTTCCCAGAAACTGGAAACCATATAATGCAGGGGAAGCGCTTTGGATGAATGGGAAAAAGCATAAAAATATTCAAATCTTAAATTGTAGATAATATCAAAAAGTGTCACCGCAATGGCTAGACTGGAAATCCCGTGAACATAAAAGGAGATTCTGCTGAATCTCTTCCAGGACGGTTTATCAATTTCAGAAGCTACTGTATATCTGTAATAAGAGAGGGCCGTGACAAGGGAGCTTACGAATGATAAGATCACCATGAAATGGCCTAAGTTACCCACAAAGGTATTGATCATGATTTTTTAAGGAAAGTATTCAATATTAAAGCGAAGCGGATTGAACTTCGGTTTCCTGATATTTGGAAGGGCATTTCATCAGGATTTTATCGGCCACAAATAGCTGTTCATTTTTGTAAGCGCCTATTACCACCACCTGTTCGGCCCTCGCAAAGTCCGCAGGAACTGGCTCATTATAATACACTTGCTGCTCCTGTCCGTCACCGTCCACCATCATAAAGGTAAAGGAGGTTTTTTCCTCGCTTACTTCCAATCCTAACACGTTGCCGCCTTCATCTTTTTTCAATCCACCTACCACATGGATGGGATCATCATTGCCATTCATCGCCAAGGATTTGGCTGTGGAGAAATTTTCATAGGTACTGGCATCGCCAATCGACGTGATGATAATCATGATCGCAATGGCAATGACCCCTAAGCCCAAAATATGTCCTTTTTTCATATCGATAGTATTACTTTATCCGAATACGGAAATTTATCCGTGTAAGTTATTCTTAAATTGCTTTTCCAGCTTGGTGATCTTTCGGTCGGTATTCACCACATATACCAAAATGCCGCCCAAAACAATCCCAATAATTCCAACCAGGACGTAAATTTTACCCTCAGCGCGCATGACATCAGCCATTTCAATACCGGTATTCTGGTAATCATCAGAGGTGATCTCGATCTTATCCTGGGCGATCGTATGTAGGCTTATAAGGAAAAGAAACGCAATTAACCACTTTTTCATTTATACTTGATTTATCAATTGATCTTCTAATTTTCTTTCCAGCCGCTTTTGTCTTACCCTTAAGGTACTGATCCATACGCCCAGCAATGTCCATCCGATAATCGCAGGGTAAAAGACCATCCTCAGCCCACTGTCCAAATCATAGGCATTGAATCCCGGATTTCCCCCGTTGCCCGGATGTAAGCTGTCCGTCATCCGGGGGAGAATAAAGATCAGAGGAATAAAAGCCGCAAAAGCAAAGATATTATAAACTGCGCCTATTCTTGCTCGCTGGTTGAGGTCAGGGAGGGAATTTCTCAGGACGAGGTAGGCAAAATAGATTAAAAGACCAATGGCAGCGGCATTTTGCTTGGGATCACCACTCCAATAGGCTCCCCAGGTAAACTTAGCCCAAAGCATCCCTGTCACAATTCCCAGCACCCCGAAAAGGATTCCGGCGTTGGTGAGTTCCAAGGCCATGTCATCGCTTTCAAGATCGTTGGTACGAAGATACCGGATGCTGTAGTAGACTGCGCCAACCAGCATAATGATCATCCCAAACCACATGGTCACATGAAAATGCATGGCGCGGATGGTCTCGTTGAGTATGGGCAGCCGCGGCACTTCAAACAGAAGTCCGCCTATGAGGGTATAGGTCAGCAGCAAAATGGCCAGGATTTTCCACCAATAAGCTTTCATTATTGTTTTGGTTTGTTAAGCACAAAAATAAGGGATAAGTTCATCAATCCTCCCCTTTTGGGGCAATTATTCCAGAATAAGTGAAAGAGGGATGACAGTCATTATGAGCGGGATAGCTGTAGCTTCACTCAAGAAAATGATAAACGATTGGAGTTAATTCTTCAATTAAAGTAAAAGCCACAGAAACTCTCAACTTCTCCACAAATAGGGAAACAAAATATAGGAAGCTGCGCCTATGATCGCATTGATGGCCAATAGGGTGAACAGTTTATCCACGCTCAATCCCCGATCCAATCCATCAATGGCATGTTTGGAAATGTTGATGGCCAACAACAGAATCGGGATGATCAGCGGAAAACTTAAAATCGCCATTAGGGTGGCATTGTTGCCTGCCTTGGAAGCAATGCCGGAGACCATGGTAAGACAGCCGGAAAAGCCCAGTGCGGCCACCACCAGGTTTAACAAAAACAGGGGTTGATCCTGGATTGGATTTCCCATGATAACCCCAAACACCAGGTAGCCCAACAAAGCCAATACCAGTGTCAGGAAGGAGTTATAGATGATTTTGGAAAGAATGATGGCTTCCGGGGAAGCCACCATGTAGTAGTACAGTTGTCGTCCCTGATGCTCCTGAACAAAGCTCTTAGCCACGGCGTTGACCGAAGAGAAGAGGATAATGATCCAATACAGCGCATTCCAGGTAGGGACGGAAAGGTTTCCCTGATTGGCACCGAAGCTCAGGTAGGTGATGAAGACCGCACTGACCACATACAGAAGGATGCCGTTGAGTGCAAACTTCTGCCTCCATTCTAAAGTCATCTCCTTTCTGATCAGCACCACAATCTCTTTCCACATAGGTCCTGCTTATTTGAAAGGATTGACATTCATGTTGTACCAGGCAAAGGAAAATTTGTCCGCCGCCTCATCCAGTATTTTGCTGGTGGGCTTGCCGGCTCCATGCCCCGCATTGGTTTCTATCCGGATGATTACCGGATGAGATCCTTCGTGGGCTTCCTGGAGATGGGCAGCAAACTTGAAGCTGTGGGCTGGAACCACCCGGTCATCGTGATCTGCCGTAGTGACCATGGTAGCAGGATAAGCGGTGCCGTTGTGTAGGTTATGGACAGGGCTGTAATTTTTCAAGTAGCGGTACATCTCCTCGCTATCATCGGCAGTGCCATAATCATAGGCCCATCCTGCACCAGCGGTAAACTGATGGTAACGCAACATGTCCATAACCCCAACGGCTGGGAAGGCCACTTTGGCAAGTTCCGGCCTTTGGGTCATGGTGGCTCCGACAAGCAGCCCCCCATTACTCCCCCCGCTGATCGCCAATTTCTCTGAAGAAGTATAGCCTTCTCGGATCAAATATTCAGCTGCGGCGATAAAATCGTCGAATACATTTTGCTTCCGTAGCTTGGTGCCCGCCAGATGCCATTCCTCTCCATATTCCCCGCCGCCCCGTAAATTTGGAACTGCGTATATCCCGCCGTTTTCCAACCAGACTACATTGCCAATACTAAATGAGGGCGTCAGGCTGATCGAGAATCCCCCGTAAGCATAGAGCATAGTCGGATTATTCCCGTTAAGCTCTATCCCCTTTTTATGGGTGATGATCATTGGAATTTTGGTCCCGTCCTTACTCTGATAAAATACCTGCCTGCTTTCATATTTCTCAGGGTCAAACTTCACTTCGGGTCGCACATAAAGCTCGCTCACGCCGGATCCGATATCATACTTGTAGATCGTAGTAGGGGTGATGTAAGACGTAAAGGAATAATAGAGATGTTCTTCATATGATTTGCCGGAAAAGCCTCCTGCAGACCCTATCCCCGGAAGGGATACGGTTCTTTCTTCTTTCCCCTCAAGATCGAATTGCTTTACTTCTGTAATGGCATCTTTTAAATAGGACGCAAATATTTTTCCCCCTGCGGTAGAAGCATCAAGTACGTTTTCCGTTTCGGCAATCACCTCTTGTCCCTGCGCTATAGCTGGATGGGCGATATCTATGCGGATGATTTTGTTATTGGGAGCGTTTAGGTTAGTATGAATATATAAAAAATTATCCCTACTGGTCAGCACATAATGGGAATTTTCCATGTCGCTGACAATCGGCACTATACCTTGCTCAGGATTTTCGAAATCCATAAAAAAGAGCTCATTACCAGTGGTGCTGTTGGCTGCGGAAATGACCAGGTACCGGTCGTCTTCCGTGACATAGCCTTCCACATATCTGCGGGGATTGTTATCATCCCCAAATACCAATTTATCCTGTGACTGGGGAGTGCCTAACTTGTGGTAATACAATTTATGGTTATTAGTCATGGCGGAAAGCTTGCTTCCGCCGGGTTTTTCGTAAGAACTATAATAAAAACCCTCGTCTCCCTTCCAGGATATGCCTGTAAACTTGGCGTCCGTTATTTCATCTTGCAACAGCTCTTTGGTCTCGGTATCCAACACATAGATATTTCTCCAATCGGACCCAGCTACGGACACCGCGTAGGCAAAACGTTTTCCATCCTTGGTGAACGCTGTTCCTGCCAAGGAGGTAGTGCCGTCTTCGGATAGCTTGTTGGGATCAAGAAAAATTTCCTCCGTTCCCTCTTGGCCTTTCTTCCGGTAGAGCACCGCTTGATTTTGCAGGCCGTCATTTTTGTAATAATAGGTATATTCCCCGTACTCAAAGGGAGCAGAGACCTTTGCGTAATTCCAGACCTCTTCCAGCCTCTCTCTGATCTTATCTCTAAATGGAATTTGCTCCAGGTAAGCAAATGTGACCTCATTTTGGGCAGCCACCCAAGCTTTGGTGTCCTCTGCGTGATCATCCTCCAACCAGCGATAAGGATCTTCGACCTGTTCTCCCCAATATTCATCGATATGGGCTGACTTTTTTGTTTCGGGATATTCCAATGGTATTTTATTAAACTGATGGTCTTCACCTTCACATGCCATCCAGGCCGTCGTCATTATGCCAATGGCAAAGATTTGTTTATTGTTGATCATGTTGTTTCTTTTAGTAACAAGCACATGGTATGAAGACGAAAACTCCAAAAGCCGCACGGTGGCACTGGCCATGTATTTAGATTCCCTGTCCTCAACGCCCCTTTAGTCGATCCACTCAAAGCCCAGATAAGGCACCAGTACGGCGGGCATCTTGATCCCTCGTTCCGTTTGGTTGTTTTCCAGCAAAGACGCTACTATACGTGGCAAAGCCAACGCACTGCCGTTTAACGTATGGGCGAGGGTGGTGCTTTTCTTTCCTTCCTCTTTAAACCGTAGCTTTAGGCGGTTGGACTGGTAGGTTTCAAAGTTGCTGACAGAACTTACCTCAAGCCATTTTTCCTGCGCGGCTGAGAACACTTCCATATCGTAGGTCAAGGCAGAGGTAAAGCCCATATCGCCACCACATAGTTTCAGCACGCGGTAGGGCAATTCCAACTTTTGCAACAAGCCCTGCACATATTGGCTCATGCTTTCCAAAGCTGCGTAAGACTTGTCCGGATGGGTGATTTGGACAATTTCCACCTTATCAAATTGGTGTAACCGATTCAGACCGCGGACATGTGCGCCCCAACTTCCTGCTTCTTTCCTAAAACAAGGGGTAAATCCTACATTCTTAATGGGGAAATCACTCTCATTGACTATCTCATCCCTATAGAGGTTGGTAATCGGAACCTCTGCTGTGGGAATGAGGTAGAGATTTTGTGTGGCATCATAGTACATTTGTCCCTCCTTATCCGGAAGCTGTCCGGTAGCATATCCGCTGTCCTCATTTACCAAGATGGGGGGCTGAACTTCGTTATAGCCCTGTTTTAAAGCCTCGTCCAGAAAAAAATTGACAAGTCCCCGTTGCAACCTGGCTCCTTTACCCTTGTAAACAGGGAATCCGGCACCGGTAATTTTCGCTCCCAGTTCAAAATCGATGATGTTATATTTTTTAATCAATTCCCAATGAGGCTGGTTTCCTTCGTACAATTGCGGGATAGCGCCATGTTCCAAAACAACCTCGTTGTCCTCCGCTGATGTGCCTGCAGGCACATTTACATGGGGGATATTGGGAATGGTATAAAGCAGATTTTTAAGTTCTTCCTCCAGGTGGTCATAATCACCTTCCAAAGTCTTAATCTGGCTTTTGATATCTGCGGTACGCCCCTTGATTTGTTCAGCTTCCTCTCTTCTTCCCGCCTTCATCAATCCACCGATTTCCTTGGCAATACCATTGGCTTCGGCTTGTAACTGGTCTCTTTCTGTTTGAGTTTCTTTTCTCCTCCTATCTAATTCCAATATTTGAGAAAGCGTCTGTTCTGCCTCGGGAAAATTCCTTTTGTTCAAACCTTCAACAGCTTGTTCAAAATTTTCGCGGATAAAATTTACTTGTAGCATGATTAATGGCTTTGCGGGGTCAAAATTATAATGCGCAAAGATAACAAAAATTACAAGCAGTGCTTTGGGATAAAAATCAAGATTTCAGCTTATACCGTTTTATTTAGGAAAAAATAAATTTGCGATTTAATTTATGTTCACGTAATATTGCATATTCAAATATTCAAAATCCCCAATCCCGGGCGATTTTATACCTAGCGAAGTCCTTTTTATACCAACCAATTTAGTCACTGTACTTACTTCATTTCACACCGAAATTACTTTCATACGCTTTTTATGTATAATATAGAAGAATTAAAAATCAGATTGCTTTCTGAATTAAAAGAGATAGCGGAAGAATTGGGCGTCAAAAACTTTAAAACGCTTAAAAAAGATGATCTCGTTTATGCAATTCTGGACCAGCAAGCCATCACCCCCGAAAAAGCCCTCCCCAAGAAAAAGCCTTCCAAAATAGAACTGGAAACACCAGAAGCCAATACACCGACGGAAGAACCCGCAGCTCCAACATCTTCCCCAGAAGCTGAAAAACCGAAATTCAAAAGGCAAAACGTCACAGAAACTCCAAGGGAACCGGAACAGGCAGAAGCCAATCCAAGCCCGGCAAGAGAGCCTAGAATTAAGAAAGATGCTCCCGTTGCCAAGCGACCGAATCCGGTAAAGGAGCAACCTAAAGAAAGAGCAGTCTCTCCAAGGGAAGAAGTTAAGGAAAGCCCAAAGCAGGAGGAAAAAAGAGCGGAAAAGGTGGTTTTCAGGGAGGCTTCCAAAACACCAAAAGAGGACGAAAATAAATCCCGCTCTTTCAGACCTAGAAGAAGGGCACTTGAAGAGGAAGAACTGGCAAAAATTGCTACTGAAAATTACCTCGAGCCAGAAAAGGAATATAGCAAAAGAGAAAGCTACAGAGAAGTAGAAGAAGGAAATACAGCCGAGACCATTCCTACTTTCAAAAGAAAGCCAACGATCAGCGTTAAGGATTTTGACGGCATTATAGAAAATGAAGGGGTTTTGGAAATCATGTCTGACGGATATGGATTTTTGCGTTCGCTTGATTACAACTATTTGGCATCACCTGATGATATTTATGTCTCTCCCTCCCAAATTAAGCTTTTTGGACTAAAAGTAGGTGATAATATCAAGGGACAAATCCGGCCTCCGAAGGAAGGGGAAAAATATTTTGCCCTTTTGAAAGTGGGAACAGTAAACGGAAAAACCACTGAAGAAATTAGGGATAGGATTTCCTTTGAATACCTCACACCTCTTTTTCCAGAAGAAAGATTAAACCTGACGACCAAAGCGGATAATTATTCCACCCGAATCGTTGATCTTTTTGCCCCTATCGGAAAAGGCCAAAGAGGAATGATTGTAGCTCAGCCTAAAACAGGTAAGACGGTACTCTTGCAAAGGATTGCCAATGCGATTGCAGAAAACCATCCCGAAGTTCATTTGATGATCCTTTTGATCGACGAACGTCCTGAGGAAGTAACTGAAATGGCCCGCTCCGTCAAGGCTGAAGTGATCTCTTCCACATTTGACGAACAGGCTGAGCGCCATGTCAAAGTCGCTTCTATGGTTTTGGAGAAAGCAAAAAGAATGGTGGAATGCGGCCATGATGTCGTAATTCTGCTGGACTCCATTACTAGACTAGCACGCGCCTATAACACCGTGGTACCTTCATCTGGAAAGATACTTTCCGGAGGGGTCGATGCGAATGCCCTACACAAGCCCAAACGCTTCTTCGGTGCTGCAAGGAATGTAGAGAACGGTGGTTCTTTAACGATCATCGCGACTGCATTGGTAGAAACAGGGTCTAAAATGGATGAGGTTATCTTTGAAGAATTCAAAGGTACCGGTAACATGGAACTTTCCCTGGATAGGAAGTTGTCCAACAGACGTATTTACCCAGCTATCGATGTACCGGGATCTGGTACTAGAAGAGAGGACTTGCTGATGGACAAAGAAGAAATGCAAAGGGTATGGATACTAAGAAAGCTGATGTCTGACATGACCTCACAGGAAGCCATGGAATTCCTGTTGCAGAGAATGAAAGGGACCAGGGATAATTCAGAATTCCTGATCAGCATGAACGGGTAATCATTCCCTATTTGAGATATAAGTACTTAAGGCTCCCGCAAATGCGGGAGCTTTCTTTTTAGTATACATCTTATAGGTGAAGCGAAACGTCAGTGGATACGTGTATTTTTTCACGTGCCAGTTGTGTTTCCGTTATGCCAGAAAAGTATCGCCCGCTTCCAAACAAAAAATTGAGCTGCTTATGGGAACCCAACAATGCCCGAATTTAGACAGCCGATAGATACCCCTAGCTTACCAGGAATCTAATAATGCTTGTTATAATTGACATAGTCCCTTTAAATTCTAATTGTCACATCCAATTCCTATTTATGGGGATATGTTGTGTATCGCTATTGAAGATAAGGCAACCAGCCTCATATCGCTTACCGAATTAAATGAAACACCACCACTTGAAAAATGCAGGCGCCAATAACAAGGGAATCATTCTGGGGAAAACAGAACAAATACAATATCCTCGTGAAGCGTTCATAACATTGCCTGGCTAAGTGGAAAAAAAGTTAGAGATAAATGAAAAAATACCCTGTTTTGGGTATTTTTTTTTGATATGCAGTTCTCTACATTTGCTTCAGGGTGATTAAGCAACTTTTTGTACTTAAAGTTTTAGAAAATAGAAAGGGATAGTTTTTGATTAATTTTTTAACCCTTTTTTCTTTGCCTCAACCCGCTGGTTTCTGGGAGTTTTTCTGGTACTCACGCACCCACACGAAAGAGTTATTCCCCCTTGTAAACTGAATTAGCCAAATTATACCGCAGCTAAAAACTCGTTCCGTTCGAAAGTAGATCCAGAAACTTGGCTAACCTAAAATGTTGATGCCAGCAGACTTGATGCATGCAGTGCATCCTGATTCTTAAAAAGACCCTCGTACCTAATTCTTAACAAAAGGGAAAAACTTTACCGGCAAATACATGGTAAGGAGAACCTAGCGCTCCTGGCCTAAAGTATTTCTGGCCCTCGCAAAGATTAGTTTAACCCTAAAACCACCTTTACGGCTCATGAGAAAAATCCAGCCAACCCTATATATCATAGTTGGACCAGCAATGCTGGTACTGGCAGAAAGAGCGGCAAAGGAACTAAGACAGGATTTTATATAGGTTATAATTCAACCTCTGCCACTCCCAAAAGCCAAAAAGGGAATTATATTCCCACATTAGACCTCAAAGGCATCCAGTTAAATATGATTTGCGGGCCTACATGCAACGGAATTGCCAAAAAAAGGCAAAAAAAAAGGCCCGCCATAAAGGCGGGCCGTATAATGGCTCGGGCGGCGACCTACTCTCCCGGGTGTGACCCCAGTACCATCGGCGCGGCAGGGCTTAACTTCTCTGTTCGGGATGGGAAGAGGTGGGGCCCCTGCGCTGGGCCGCCCAATGTCTGCGGCAGGTACCGCGTGCGGCCTGCCCAATGTCTCGGGTCTTTTGAACTGTCTCGCAAGGACTGCAACGGAATGGACTCCTGTCCAAGTTTTCGGGCAATTAGTACCGCTCGGCTATGCAGTTGCCTGCCCTACACCTGCGGCCTATCGACGTCGTCGTCTACGACGGCCCTCTTGGAAGTCTAATCTTGGGGTGGGTTTCGCACTTAGATGCTTTCAGCGCTTATCCCTTCCCGACGTAGCTACCCGGCGGTGCAGTTGGCACCACAACCGGCACACCAGCGGTCGGTCCAGCCCGGTCCTCTCGTACTAAGGCCAGATCCCCGCAAACTTCCCCCGCCCGCAACAGATAGGGACCGAACTGTCTCACGACGTTCTGAACCCAGCTCGCGTGCCACTTTAATGGGCGAACAGCCCAACCCTTGGGACCTTCTCCAGCCCCAGGATGTGACGAGCCGACATCGAGGTGCCAAACCTCCCCGTCGATATGAGCTCTTGGGGGAGATCAGCCTGTTATCCCCAGAGTACCTTTTATCCTTTGAGCGACGGCCCTTCCATTCGGGACCGCCGGATCACTATACCCTACTTTCGTACCTGCTCGGCTTGTCGGCCTCACAGTCAAGCCCCCTTATGCTATTGCGCTCCGCGCACGGTTACCAGGCGTGCTGAGGGGACCTTTGGGAGCCTCCGTTACCTTTTTGGAGGCGACCACCCCAGTCAAACTACCCACCAAGCAATGTCCCCGCTTTGCGGGTTAGGCACCGGACAGGAAAAGGGCCGTATTTCAAGGGCGGCTCCGCGCATCCTGGCGGACACGCATCGTAGCCTCCGGCCTATCCTACACATCTCCTGGCCTGTGCCAATGCTAAGCTGCAGTAAAGGTTCATGGGGTCTTTCCGTCCCGTTGCGGGTACGCGGCATCTTCACCGCGACTACAATTTCACCGAGCCCATGGCTGAGACAGTGCCCAGATCGTTACACCATTCGTGCAGGTCGGAACTTACCCGACAAGGAATTTCGCTACCTTAGGACCGTTATAGTTACGGCCGCCGTTTACCGGGGCTTCGGTTCAACGCTTCGGGTTGCCCCTAACGTCCCCCCTTAACCTTCCGGCACCGGGCAGGTGTCAGGCCTTATACTTCGCCTTGCGGCTTCGCAAAGCCATGTGTTTTTGATAAACAGTCGCCTGGGCCTTTTCACTGCGGCCCGCGTTGCCGCGGGCGCCCCTTCTCCCGAAGTTACAGGGCCATTTTGCCTAGTTCCTTAGCCATGGATCACTCGAGCACCTCGGGATTCTCTCCCTGACCACCTGTGTCGGTTTGCGGTACGGGCGTCCGTACGCTTGACGCTAGAGGTTTTTCTTGGAGGCACTTAGGGCCGCTATCCGCGCGGCCGAGGCCTTGCGGTACTGTCACGTTCGGCTAGGGCTACGCATTTGACTATAGCCCCAATACCTACACGCTTCAACCGGGTATTCCGTCACCCGGCGGGCCTTCCATCACCCCGTCACCCCGTTGCCTGTACGGACGGTATGGGAATATCAACCCATCTTCCATCGGCTTCCCCCTTCGGGTGCGCCTTAGGGCCCGACTGACCCTGATCTGATTAGCATTGATCAGGAAACCTTGGTCTACCGGTGGGCGGGTTTCCCACCCGCCTTATCGTTACTCATGCCTACATTTGCTTTTCCAAACGCTCCAGCACCCGTTGCCGGATACCTTCGCAGCCGTTTGGAATGCTCCCCTACCTCCCGGATATAATCCGGGACCCGCGCTTCGGCAGCCGCCTTGATGCCCGATTATTATCGACGCCCTGCCGCTCGACCAGTGAGCTGTTACGCACTCTTTAAAGGAATAGCTGCTTCCAAGCTAACCTCCTGGCTGTCTCTGCAGCTGGACCGCCTTTGCCCAACTTAGGCGGCATTTTGGGGCCTTAGCGGCGGGTCTGGGTTCTTTCCCTCTCGGACTTGGACCTTAGCACCCAAGCCCTCACTGCCAGTACCGTGCCGCGGCATTCGGAGTTCGTCAGGATTTGGTAGGATGTGACTCCCCCTAGTCCTATCGGTAGCTCTACCTCCGCGGCACGTTCCCTGACGCTGTTCCTAAAAACATTTCGGGGAGTACGAGCTATTTCTCAGTTTGATTGGCCTTTCACCCCTACCCACAGATCATCCGGAAACTTTTCAACGTTTATCGGTTCGGCCCTCCACCCCGTCTTACCGGGGCTTCAGCCTGTCCATGGGTAGATCACAAAGTTTCGCGTCTGCCCCCACTGACTCGGCGCCCTGTTCGGACTCGCTTTCGCTCCGGGTCCGGCACTGAATGCCTTACCCTCGCCAGTGAGGAGCAACTCGTAGGCTCATTATGCAAAAGGCACGCCGTCACCCCACTAAAGGGCTCCGACCGCTTGTAGGCGCACGGTTTCAGGTTCTATTTCACCCCGTTATCCACGGTACTTTTCACCTTTCCCTCACGGTACTTGTCCACTATCGGTCTCTCAGGAGTATTTAGCCTTACCGGATGGTGCCGGCAAATTCAACCGGGATTTCTCCTGTCCCGGCCTACTCAGGATACCCGCCTCCCCGCACACGCTTCCCCTACGGGACTATCACCCCCTGCGGCCGGCGTTCCCACGCCGTTCGGGTCGCATGTGCTTCGGATCCTGCGGGTCCTATTACCCCGCGCATGCCTTGACATGCACGGTTTGGGCTGTTCCGCTTTCGCTCGCCGCTACTCACGGAATCACTGTTGTTTTCTCCTCCTCCGGGTACTTAGATGTTTCAGTTCCCCGGGTTCGCCTCCCTTGCGGGATACCCGGACATGCCGGGTGGGTTGCCCCATTCGGAAACCCGCGGATCGACCCGTATGTGCCGGTCCCCGCGGATTATCGCAGCTTGCCGCGTCCTTCATCGCCTCTGAGAGCCTAGGCATCCCCCGTGCGCCCTTATCTACTTGAACCCCCGGGTGGCACGCGCCCCCCGGGTTCGCCCCGCCTTACGGCAGGGACTTTCCGTTGCAATCCTTGCTCAACATTTCAAAGAACTCAACGCCGGCTTTCCGGCATTTG
>Ga0233380_1000038_pt1 | contig 99729 bp, 87 predicted proteins | sample ElkDunMinimDraft_9_FD_191541 | JGI IMG/M metagenome (GOLD analysis project Ga0233380, IMG submission 191541) | Fecal eukaryotic communites from dung pellets of Tule Elk in California, USA - Elk Dung F36 | ecosystem: Host-associated > Mammals > Digestive system > Large intestine > Fecal | place... | reverse complement strand
CAGGAGAGCGGCAATAGCCGGGACGTGATGGGGAACACCGGGATCACGACAGAGGAACGCGTCGGCCTGTTTGTGGCGATTGTCGCCCATGCGGCGCTTGTCGCGGCGTTGGTGTTCCGCCCAGCAACCCTGCCGCCGCAAACGCCAGAGCGGATCGCTGTGACGTTAAGCGATACTGTCGGCCTTACCTCGACGTCGCCCGAGCCGGCGGCCGATTCCGCACCCGACCTCGCGCCAACGCTTGGCGAGGCGCCGGCTTTTGAGCCAGCGCCGGAACCTCAACCTGAGCCTGAACCGCAGCCCAGGCCGTCGCCAGTAGCAAAGCCGGATCCGGCCCCACGGCCCAAGCCGCGCGTTGTGCCTTCTCCGGCGCCGCGACCGACGGCGAAAGCAACTCCCAGAGCAGAACCTGCCCCCAAACCGCGGGCCACCACGCCCGCGCGGACGCAAGCCCGCAGCGAGCCACGGCCAAAGTCGAACGCGCCAGCTGGCGGAAGCAGCTTTTCCGACGCCTTCAAGGAAGGCGTTCCCGGATCACAGTCTCAGGGGCAGTCCCGGAATGCGCCTGCAGCCGGGGCCGGTCCGTCACAGGCCTCGCTTGCCGGAGCAATCAAGCGCAAATTGAAGCCGCATTGGGTGACCCCGCAGGGTGCCGATGCGGAAAAGCTGGTGACGTTCCTGGCGTGGACCCTCAACCGCGACGGTTCCCTTGCAGGAACGCCGCGTGTGGTAGACCAGCAGGGAATCACCGATGCAAACCGCGCGCAGGCGGCGCGCCATGCCGAACAGGCCATTCGTGCGGTGCAACTGGCCGCGCCGTTTGACCTCCCCGAAGAATATTACGATTCCTGGAAACGCGTCGCGAGTTTCCGTTTCGACAGAAGGCTGTCCCAATGAAGCTGCACCTGCCGGTCCTTTTTGCTTTTGCCGCTATTTGCGCAGCGCCAGCCATGGCGCAGAGCGCGTTGCCCGTGTCTATTCCCGTGCCTGACGAGGGTGGGCTGACTGGGGAAGTCTCGGACGACAGCGAATGGCAGGATCTTGGCATCGCTATTCCCGCTTTCGCGACGGATTCCGACGTGCCGACCCAGACTAACGCTGGTTCAACGGCGGCTCTTGGAAATTCGATTGCGCAGGTGATCACGGCGAACCTGCGCAACAACGGGCTTTTCAAGCCCGTTGGACCAGATAGCTTGCCCCGGCCCAGCTACGCGCAGGTACCCGCGCCAGACTTCGTCACCTGGTCTGGCCGCAGTGCCGAGATGCTTGTGCAGGGGTATGTCCGCGCGGCACCGGGCGGCCAGCTTACCGTCGGCTGCTATCTCTATGACGTTGCGCTGAAGCAGCAGCTTGCAAAAGCAGGCTGGCAAGTGCCGCCATCGGATTGGCGCCGCGCGGCGCATAAGTGTTCTGACCTTGTCTATGCCCGTCTGTCGGGCGAGAATCCGTTCTTCGATAGCCGCATCGCCTATATCGCAGAAACCGGCCCCAAGGACCGGCGGATGAAGCGTCTGGCCATCATGGATTCGGACGGGGCGAACCACCGATTCCTGACCACGGGGCAGGCCACTGCGTTAACCCCGCGCTTTTCGCCGGATTACCGGGAGATTCTTTATCTCTCCTATCTCAACGGCAGCCCGCGCATCTATGTCTACAATCTTGACACGAACAGCCAGCGGCTGATCACGCAAAGTACCAATGCGACAATCGCGCCGCGCTGGTCGCCGGATGGCAAGTGGATTCTCTATTCCATGGCCATTTCGGGCAATACTGATATCTACCGCGTCTCTGCCCAGGGCGGGAAAAGCGAACGGTTGACCAGCACGCCAGGCATTGACGTTGGCGGCAGCTATTCACCGGATGGACGGAAGATCGTTTTTGAAAGCGACCGTTCGGGAAGCCAGCAAATCTATGTCATGAATGCCGATGGTTCGAACCAGCAGCGCATCAGTTTTGGCGGGGGCCGGGCGGCGACACCGGAATGGAGCCCGCGCGGCGACCAGATCGCCTTTACCCACATCGCCGGCAATTTCCGTATTGCCGTGATGAGCCCCGGCGGCGGCAATGTGACCCATCTTACCAACAGCTGGCAGGATGAGGCGCCGACATGGGCGCCTAACGGCCGGATCATCCAGTTCTTCCGCACCAACAGAGGCGACGGCAAAAGTTCGCTGTGGCAGGTGGACCTTACCGGGCGCAACGAACGCCGTCTGCCCACGCCGGTTGATGGATCCGATCCCGCGTGGGGACCAATCCGCAATTGATGCGTTATAATTTTCGGTTATTTTTCAAGCCAGATCGACGTTACGCAAAGGAGTTTGCAATGAACACACGATTCCGCATGAGCGGTATCCTCCTCCTCTCGGCGGCCAGCCTTGCGCTGGGTGCCTGTGCCAGCAAGGCGCCGAAGCAGCTTCCGCCTGATCCGGGTGCCGGCGTGGTGACCGAAGTCGAAACGGGTGCCATCGTCCCGGGATCGCAGGCCGATTTTGTTGCGACGATGAATGGTTCCGACACGATCTATTTCGATCTGGACGAGTACAATGTCGACGGCGTTGATACGGCTGCACTGCAGTCGCAGGCGCAGTGGCTGGCTCGCTATCCGCAAAAGCGCGCGACGATTGAGGGGCATGCCGACGAACGCGGCACGCGCGAATACAACCTTGCCCTGGGTGAGCGCCGGGCCAATGCGGCGAAGAACTTCCTGGTTAGCCTTGGAGTCGATCCCGCTCGTCTGACGACTCTCAGCTACGGCAAGGAACGCCCAGTGGCGATCGGGTCCGATGAGCAGAGCTGGGCGCGTAACCGCCGCGCGGTTACCGTTACCATCGACTAAGGTTCTTTATTGGGCTGAAACGACACCGCCCCTTCGCTACTGGCCAGACGATGGATTGCCGTCGGTGGGCTGTATGTGGAGGGGCGGAATCGACGCGACAGACACATTGCAGGGTTGTTTGGCGGCGCCGGAGCGCGCAATTATGCATCCGGCCAGCCGTCATCTGTGAGCGTGCCTCAAGATACCCCGGAAGACACTAGCGAACGGCGGGCAGGGGCCAGCTGATCGAGGGCAGGGGCAGCGCAGAAATGCTTGGCAGAGTGTTGGCGCTGCCGGGACCGACAGGCCCGTGCACGGGGTTTGCGCTTAACAGCACATAGGCTGACATCATCAACAGAGAAAATGCGGCTGAGATGGCTAGTCTGTCGCTCATTGCGTCCTCGCAAAATGCTCAGTTAGGTTACTATAAGCGTTGCCATGAAATATTGCAACGCAACATAACCTGTCCCGATTAATATCTCGTGAAACGCTTTTCAAGGGTTGCGATTCTGGTGCCAGCCAGCATATCGGCTTCTCATGACCCGTGCGCGCCGAACTAATGACTGGGGATTTCCGCGCTGGCGGGGCTACGAAGCAGGCCGAGAGGCGGCTAATATCCGTCTTTGCGACCGCCATGGATGCACCGCATCCGGTGAATGCCCAGCCCCCAAGTCTCCAAGCAGCCCCGATCGTTGGTATTTCTGTCAGCAGCACGCTGCGGAATACAATGCGGGCTGGGACTATTTTGCCGGGCTTACGGCCGAAGAAACCGCCCAGCGTGAAAGTGCCGAGCGGCAGACGCATTCCGGATATCAGGAATCGGCGCACTATGGCTGGGCAAGTTCGGGCGATGGCAGCCGCAGCCGGGATGAACTGCGCGCGCTGGAATTGCTAGGGCTAGATCCGGATGCCGATTTCGACGCCATCAAAAAGGCGTGGCGCAATCGTGCCAAGGAAGTGCATCCCGATGTCCGCCCCGGCGACGAAGAGGCCGCCAAGGCCTTTCAGGCGTTACAGCTTGCCTATGATGTGCTGCGTGTCGCGGAAGAGCGCCGCGAATGGAAGGGCAGCGACGCCGGATAGGTTGCTTGCGGGTTTGGCCGAGACAAGGCTGCTCGCCCCACGTCCTGCCAGCGGCTATTCCGGTCAGGCGATCCCGCCCGACCGGAAATTACTTCAATTGGCCTGTAGCTGTCCCTGGGCGTCCGGTGTTGGCGCTCCGCGTCCTTCATCATGCGCCCCCTCGTCGGCATCATGGCCAAGCAGGAGCAGCATTGAGGCGCCAACCAGCACGGCAGTGCCGACGATTACGAGATACAGTTCGTATCCTCCTGTCTTGGCCAATATAACGCTCAGCAGCACAGCGCCCATGGCGGTCGAGAACGACATGGCGCAGGTCAACAGACCCATGACGGAGCTGTAAATCTCTACGCCGAAGTGGCGGGCGACCAGGAAGGCGACGATGTCACCCTCTGCGCCGAAGGCAAAGCCCAGGAAAAATACCGCTGCCGTAATTACGGCTGGCGCGTCCCAGCTTGACGCGAGGACGAAAAGGCCAAGGCTTGGCAGGCCAAGGGTGACGAAAGCCACGATGTGCGCCCGGAAGCGATCAAGGCCGATGCCTGCGGCAAAGCGTCCAACCAGCATGCCAACCGACAAAGCGGTAAACATGATTGCAGCACCTTCACCGGTGATACCGTTGTCGAGAAGCAGCAGCTTCAACTGCACCAAAAGGATGGTCATGGGCAGGTTGCACAGCAGCATCACGACCAACAGAACCCAGAATGTCGTGCTGCGAAAGATCTGCGGGTAATCGTCACGCGCACGCCGTTTAGGCTGGACTGCCCGCGACGCGGCCCGCGGCTCGCGCGGGATCAACAGGAACGTGATAATGCCGGCAATTGCGGTAAATATAGCCAGCGCGTGATAGGCGTCGCGCCAGCCGTTCGCCTCGACATAAGCATTCAGGATCGGCCCGCCGATAGCGCCTGAAAGCGCGGGGCCGGAAACCGCGATCGCCAGTGCAAGCCCTCGGGCCTTCTTGACGTGCTGGACCACCAGCCGGGTATAAACGGTTGCTGTCGTGGTTACCGCGAACAGGCTCTGCACAAAGAAAATGGCCAGATAGACCCGAAGGTCGCCGCTCATCATACTGTAGGCCAGATAGACCAGTGGCATGACGACCAGGCCGATCAGGGCGGTCATCCGTACGCCCAGAACATCCGCCAGACGACCGACTAAGGGGAAGATAAAGGCTGTAACAATTGCCATGCTGCCGACGAGGGCGAAATCGGCCTTAGACCAGCCGGTATCTTCGATCAGCGTTGGCGCAATTGCGCTTGTTACGGTCCCGATAGCCGACATCCCGGTCGCGAGCCCGAGAGTGGCTGCGGCCAATGGGCGCCAGTTTTCACGCAATTCGGCAAGGTAGCTAATAGTTTCTCTCCCGGAGGGCTAAGGCGACTGAACCGAAGACTGAACGGGCGATTTGCGCCTCTTGGGGCGGTCTATTCGGGAAAACGGCGCGCTGGTCAACCGCCGTGATCCAACCGGATCACAGCGCGGAAGCGCCGTTTGAAGTGGCCATCAGAACCAGAGGGAGTGTTCGCAACGCCCATTACCGCCCTGTGCATCGAACAATGCACTGCGAAATCAACGGGGGCGTCGGCATGTTCGCGCACGCGAGCTTAATGCGGGCAGACGGTCCAGGCGTGCCGCCGCGGCGACGGAGAAAAGCGTGAGGCCCTCGTTTTGTCGAGGTGTCAGCTAAAGACCACGCTACCGATGGGGCGCTGGAGCGAATCAGGTGATACAAAAGAGAGCAGGGTGAAATGCCCGGCCTCGCGTGGAGGCCGGGCCAATTCTTACTTGGGCGAAAGCACCATCAGCATCTGGCGACCTTCCATACGGGGGTAGCTTTCCACCTTGGCAATCTCTGCCGTGTCTTCCTGCACCCGCCGCAGCAGGTTCATGCCAAGCTGCTGGTGCGACAGTTCACGACCGCGGAAGCGCAGCGTGACCTTCACCTTGTCGCCATCGTCAATGAAGCGATGCACGTTGCGCATCTTCACGTCATAATCGTGATCATCGATATTGGGACGCATTTTGATCTCTTTGATCTCCTGCGTCTTCTGCGACTTGCGAGCCATATTGGCTTTTTTCTGCGCTTCGTAGCGGAACTTGCCAACATCCAGGAACTTGCACACCGGCGGATCGGCGTTGGGGGACACTTCAACCAGGTCCAAGCCGGATTCGGCGGCCTGCTCGATAGCCTCACGCGTGTACATGACGCCAAGGTTCTCGCCCTCGTCGTCAATGACGCGGACCTTTTCGGCTGTGATCATGTTGTTGAAGCGCGGCCCGCTTTTTACGGGTGGGGTCATCATGCGCCGAGGTGGAGGTGCTATTGTGGGTTCTCCTGAAGCCGATTTGGCAAAATGGTTAGTTGTCGGCGTCCTTAGAGCGAATCACGCTCCCAAGGAAAGGGGAAAGAATAACGCAGTGGATCAACTGCTACTAGGCAGCCTCTCGCCACAGTGGGAATGCAAGCAGCCGGGTTTCAGAGGCCGTCAGCGCATCGATTGAGCGGGCAGGTTGCATGGCTGCGATAATCTCCGGTGCAGCAGCGTTCATACCGCCCGTAAGTGCGCCATATGATGGCAGAATTAGCCGATGCTCGCTGCGCACCGCACAGGGCCGCGCAATTCGCCGGCCGCGCGCGGTGACAGTAAGGCGCGGGTGGAAATGACCTGAAATTTCCCGTGTTACTTCACCGGATCGGGCGTGGTGGCGCAGCACAATGCCGCCAACCTGTGTCTCCACCGCAACTGCGCCGCCGATATCGCCGGTCAGCCCTTCGTCATGGTTGCCGGTAATCCAGAGCCAGTCCGTGGTCCGCGTCAGTGCTGCAAGCATTCCAGCGGCAAAGGGCTCAAGCCGTTCGGCCCCGGCAGTGTCGTGAAAGCTGTCGCCCAGGCAGTACACGCGACGCGCGCCTGTTCCGCGAATCGCCAGCGCCAGACGCTCCAGTGTTTCGCGGCTGTCATACGGAGGCACCATCTGTCCGTGGCGGGCAAAAAAGCTTCCCTTTTCAAGATGCAGGTCGGCCACGAGTAACGCCCCTTCGCGTGGCCAATACAGCGCGCGGCCCTGCACAAGGTGCATTTCCTCATCCGCGAACGAAAAGAGAACCATCCACCACGCTTGCCCCAGCCCCGGGGAAATGGCAAGCGCCACGAACCGCCAAAGCCTGCCACCGCTGCCAACCGCTTGCCTGCGTCTTGACCGGCATCAATTACGGCAGGAAGCATTTGCCCGAGAAAGCGCCATGACTGATTGGACTCCATATACCGCCCGCGCCAAGGAATGGTTTGAATCCCTGCGCGATGCCATTTGCGCCGAATTCGAAGCGATTGAGCGCGAAGCCGATAGCGACGCCAGCTTCGAGTACATGCCGTGGCAGCGAGTTGCCGTTGAGGGAGATGGAGCCGGAGCCGAGTCTGGTGGGGGGATGCGCGGCCTGATGAAGGGTAAGGTGTTCGAGAAGGTTGGGGTCAACGTTTCCACGGTCGGCGGCGGGCTGGCCAAGGATTTCGCCGCCACCATCAACGGCGCCTCGGCCGATCAGAATGCCTTTTCCGCGACCGGCATCAGCCTCGTCGCCCATATGGCGAACCCGCATGTGCCTGCGGTGCACATGAACACGCGGTTCCTGACGACGACCAAGGCATGGTTTGGCGGTGGTGCGGACCTGAACCCGCCAATCCCCTATGCTGAAGATACGGCTGAATTTCACGCTGCCTTTAAGGCAGCCTGCGATGCCCATGATGCGGACTATTACGAACGCTTCAGGAAATGGGCCGACGATTATTTCTATATCCCGCACCGTAAGGTGCATCGCGGCGTCGGGGGCATCTTCTATGATCATCTGGAATGCGGTGAAGCAGAGGCATGGGAAACGAATTTTGCCTTTACCAAAGCCGTGGGCGAAGCCTTCCTTGCGGTCTTTCCCAAGCTGGTCCGTCGCCGCATGGGCATGGACTTTACGCAGGAAGACAAGGCGTGCCAGCTCGAATGGCGCGGGCGCTACGCCGAATTCAATCTGGTGTATGACCGGGGCACGCTGTTTGGTCTGAAAACCGGCGGCAACATCGACGCAATCCTGATGAGCCTGCCGCCGGAAGCCACCTGGAGCTGATGGGCGATACGGCGCCCGACTTTCCGCCTGGCGCCTTTGACCGGCTGGATGAAGCCGGTGATGCGGAATTCTATCTACCCGCTCGGCTCGTCACCCACATCGATGACCGCGCGGTTCTGGCCCTTGGCGCATTCTATGCGCTGGAGCTAAACCCGGGCAGCGGTGTTCTCGATCTGATGTCCAGCTGGGTCAGCCACCTGCCGGATGACTTGTCGTTGGCCGAAGTCATCGGCCACGGGATGAACGCAGACGAGTTGGCCAGAAATCCGCGTCTGACGCGCTGGTTCGTTCAGGATTTGAACTGCGATCCGGTGCTGATGCTGCCCGACTCCGGACTTGATGCCGCGCTTTGCTGCGTAAGCGTCCAGTACCTCCAGAAGCCGGTCGAGGTTTTCGCCGAGGTTCGGCGTGTGCTGCGGCCCGGCGCGCCGTTCATCGTGAGCTTTTCCAACCGTTGTTTCTGGACCAAGGCGGTGGCCATCTGGCGCTCGCTTGGCCTGCAGGATCAGGCGCGGCTGGTGCATCTATATTTTCAGCGAGCAGGTTTTTCTTCAGTCACGGTGCGCGTTCTGCGCGATGGACTGCACGGTGACCCGCTGGTTGCGGTTGTGGGTAAGGCCTGACCGCGCATGCCAATGCCAGAAATTTGGCTGCCCCCTTGCCCTACTGCCCTAACTCCCCCCATTTAAGAGGCAGAATGCTGCGTCAATATGAACTTGTCGAACGTGTAATGGCCTACGATCCCGATGCGGATGAGGCTGTGCTGAATCGCGCCTATGTCTATACCGTGCAAAAGCACGGGACGCAGAAGCGTGCGTCGGGCGATCCCTATTTCAGCCACCCCATCGAAGTGGCGGGCCTGATGACCGAGTTGAAGCTCGATCAGGAAACCATCGTCACGGCACTACTCCACGACACGGTTGAGGACACGCTCGCCACGGTTGAGGAGATTGAGCAATATTTCGGGCCGGAGATCGCCCGGCTCGTCGACGGCGTTACCAAGCTGTCCAAGATCGAAGCGATGACTGAGAACGAGCGGGCGGCAGAAAACCTGCGCAAGTTCTTCCTGGCGATGAGCGAGGATCTGCGGGTCCTCCTCGTCAAGCTGGCCGACCGTCTCCACAATATGCGCACGTTGCACTTCATCAAGAGCGACGAAAAACGCCGGCGCATCGCCCGCGAGACGATGGATATCTATGCTCCCCTGGCAGAGCGGGTGGGCATGTATGAATACATGCGCGAAATGCAGTTGCTGTCTTTTGAGCAACTTGAGCCTGAAGCGTATGCGACCATTACTGGCCGTCTCGCCCAGATACGCAGCCAGGAAGGCGGACAGGTCGACGCCATTGCGCTGGCCATAAAGCAGGCGCTGGCCGAAGCCGGCCTCAAGGTGGAAGTTTCAGGTCGCGAGAAGCATCCTTTCTCGATCTGGAAGAAGATGGCGGAACGCCACGTCAACTTTGAGCAGATCACCGATATCATGGCATTTCGGGTGCTCACCGAGAATGTCGACGACTGTTACCGGGCACTTGGGGTGCTGCACCGGACGTGGCAGATGATCCCGGGACGCTTCAAGGATTACATCTCGACCCCAAAGGCGAACGGATACCGCTCGCTTCACACTGCGCTGATCTATGAAAATTCGATGCGCATGGAGGTGCAGGTCCGCACGGCGAATATGCACCGCACCAATGAATTCGGGCTGGCTGCACACTGGGCCTACAAACAGGGCGGCACGCGCCCCGATGGACAGGTTGGGTGGCTGCGCGACCTGATAGAGATCGTGGATGCCAGCCACGATGCCGAGGAACTTCTGGAGCACACTCGCCTTGCCATCTATCAGGACCGGATTTTCGCCTTTACACCAAAGGGCGCGCTGCATCAGCTTTCCAAGGGCGCAACGCCGGTCGATTTCGCCTATGCCGTGCATACTGATCTTGGCAACGCGACAGTTGGCGCAAAAATCAACGGGCGACACATGCCGCTGCGCACCCAACTCAACAACGGCGATGTCGTGGAGATCATCAAGAGCCGCAATTCGGCGCCGCAACTTTCCTGGCTGAGCTTTGTCGTCACTGGCAAGGCGCGGGCGGCAATCCGCCGCGCAGTTCGGACCAAGGAACGCGACGAAGTCGCTGCAATCGGACGCAAGCTGTTTGACGAGATCGCATCGCGCCTGCCCACCAAGATCGGCAAGAAAGCGATAACTGCTGCGGTAAAACGGTTGGACTATGCCAGCGAGGAAGATTTCATGGCCGCCATCGGAATGGCCAAGATCGATGATCGCGCTGTAATGGAGGCCCTGGTCCCCGGAAGCGCGGTCAACCTGCCGGATCCGGAACAGTGGCCCAAGCAGGAACGAGCAGTCTCTATCAAGGGCCTCACGCCGGGTATGGCGTTCCACCTGGCCGATTGCTGCCATCCGGTGCCGGGCGATCGTATCGTGGGCCTTAAGCAGCCAGGGCGCGGCGTAGAGGTTCATTCCATCGATTGCCTCAATCTGGCTAATGGAATTGATGCCGACTGGCTCGACCTGTCTTGGGGTGAGCGCTCCTCGGGTGCCGTTGGTCTGCTGCGGGTGGTGCTCTATAATCGGCCGGGCACACTGGCCGACGTGACCGGGATTTTCGCCAACAACCACGCCAACGTCGTGAATATCCAGATGATGCAGCGCGATGATCCGTTTGGGATATATGAGGTGGCGCTGGAAGTGCGCGACCTTGCCCACCTTACCCGCATCATCAGTTCGCTGCGGGCCAGCGACTCGGTTGCAGAGGCGGAGCGGATCTAGGCCGCCGGCCCTCAGTAGCAGGCTGGAATACGAACCCGTTTTACTTGTTCGCATTTTGTGAGCGTAACGCGCCTTGCGCCGGTGGCAATGCGGCGCTAGGGCGCGCGGACCTTGCAGGTATGCGGAGCGGTGGCCGAGTGGTCGAAGGCGCTCGCCTGGAAAGTGAGTATACGCCAAAAGCGTATCGAGGGTTCGAATCCCTCCCGCTCCGCCATTGCATATTGATAGCGCTAAACTCTTCCCCGCAAAGGGAAGATGACTCTATAATTGTGCGCGTGTTTCCGCTTGAACACCCTTCGCCACCTTTATCGGATTTGGCATAACAACCGTTTTGCTGCACGACAGCATTGCGCCATTATAGGGGGCCCGGGTTGCATATGCATTTTTGCGCCCGACCGGCCTGGGATAATGACGTTGCGGAATCCAGATAATCAAAGTTCCATTCCTGCCCAACAGGCTAACGATACTCCCGGTACGTCCGACGAGCCGATCACGCCTCTGGAGCAGAAGTCCGGCCGACGTCGGTGGCTGAGGCGCGGGTGCGCCGGAATAGCGGCGTTCGTCGTTGTGCTTGCCGTTTGGCTGGCGATCACGGCGCCGTTGTCCAAGTCGCTGAAGCCGATCTCTCCGCCGCAGATCACGCTGCTTGCGGCCGACGGCACGCCCATCGCGCGCAAGGGGGCCATCGTGGAACAACCGGTCGCGGTGCAAAAACTGCCGAAGCATGTCGTTCAGGCCTTCATCGCGATCGAGGACCGGCGCTTTTATGATCATTGGGGCATCGATCCGCGCGGTATTGCGCGCGCTACCTGGAACAATATCACCACCGGGCGCACGGAAGGTGGCAGTACGATCACCCAGCAACTGGCCAAGTTCACGTTCCTGACATCGGAGCGCAGCCTTACCCGCAAGGCGCGTGAAGTGCTGATCGCGTTCTGGCTGGAGGCGTGGCTGACGAAGGACGAAATCCTCGAAAGATACCTGTCCAACGCCTATTTCGGCGACAATACCTACGGTCTACGCGCCGCATCCCTGCACTATTTCAATCGCCAGCCGGAAAATCTTAACCTCGCTCAATCCGCGATGCTCGCGGGCATGATGAAGGCGCCTTCGCGTCTTGCCCCAACCCAGAACTACCAGCTTTCTGCGGATCGGATGGAACTGGTGGTGCGATCGATGGTCGATGCGGGATATCTGACCGCGAAGGACGCCAAAGCGATTGACCCGCCACGCCTGGATGTCCGCTCGCACAATGAACTGCCAACCGGCACCTATTTTGCTGACTGGGTGCTGCCCCAGGCACGCAAGCTGAGCAACGGCGGCTATTCGCGGGAAACCTATACCACTACACTTGATGCCCGGCTGCAGGCTGCGGCCCGGCGCGCAACCGAACAGTCCGGGCTGGGTGCGGCACAGGTCGCACTCGTCGCGATGCGGCCGAATGGCGAAGTCGTGGCCATGATCGGCGGCAAGGACTATGCGACCTCGCCTTTCAATCGTGCGACGCAGTCTCGACGGCAGCCGGGTTCGACATTCAAGCTATTCGTTTATCTGGCCGCCCTGCGCAGCGGCTGGCAGCCTCAGGACGAGATCGACAATCGCAAGATTACGGTAGGCGGCTATAGCCCTCGGAATTCCGGCGATATCTACTCTGATTCCATCACGATGGAGGATGCCTTCGCACAATCGAGCAATGTCGCGACGGTGCGGCTGTTCAACGACATCGGGGATGATGCCGTGATCGGCATGGCCCGCGACCTTGGCGTGGAATCGGCGCTTCCTCGTGGCGACCCCAGTCTGGCGCTGGGAACTTCAAGCATGACGCTGCTGGAGTTGACCGCAGCCTATGCGGGGGTGGCCGGAAACAGCTTTCCTGTCGTTCCTACGGCATTCAAGGCCGAAAAATCGGGCTGGTTCGACTGGCTTTTCGATGGCCGCGACAGCCTTCGCCGCCAGAATCATGAGGACATGGAACAGTTGCTGCGCAGCGCCGTCAGCCGGGGCACAGGGCGCGCCGCCACGCTGGGGAAACGCGCTTACGGCAAGACCGGCACGAGCCAGGATAACCGCGATGCGCTGTTCATTGGCTATGCCGGCGAACTGGTGGTTGGGGTCTGGGTTGGCAATGATGACAACAGTTCGCTCAAAGGGGTCTCGGGCGGGGGACTGCCGGCTCGCATCTGGCGAAATTTCATGCGTCAGGCCTTGCGCATGGGCGCCCCACCACGCGCCCGTCCTGATCCTCAGGCCCCGGTCCAGCCACTCGACGTGCCTGATGCTAGCGACATTCCCACGACGCCGGATACGAGCATTCGTGTCGAGAATGGTCAGGCAACGATCAGCAGTGATATTGGGGGCGTGCCCGTTGATGTGCGTATCGACCAAAGCGGGATCCGGCTTGGCAGCGATGCGATCAACGATGAGATCGGGCGGGTCGAAGCCGGGGTCCGCAGTGAGGCTGAAAAGCTGGACATCTGGCGCCCTGATCCGGCCGTTCGCGAGATGGCGCCGTGATGCGGCGTCGTGGTATGAGCCCACCGTGCAGCCGGTTTTCAGTAGCCTGATCTTTCCGTTCCACACCGCTCGATCAGTGCCTCCAGCATCCAGGTCGTAGCGGGGCCGGGTCGGCTGTCGTTCCGCCAAAGCGCATGCAGCAGATACCGGATCTGCGGAGCTTCGGGCAGGCGCAAGGCCACAAGGCGACCTGCGGCCAGATCATCTGTCACCATGTGCCGGGGCATGTTCCCCCACCCGATGCCCTCCAGCAGAAGCGCGTGCTTGGCGCCAAGGTCGGCCAGCCGCCACGTCCGTGGGCTGAGCACCGAGAATTCGCGGCCCTCGGTCAGCGGAGAGCGGTCGGTGAGAACAAGCTGCAGGTGCTTACGTGTCTCGCCGGGGGGGATGTCACCAAGCCGTGCAAGAGGATGCCCGGGGGTGGCCACGGGCACCAGTTCCACGCTGCCAACCTCTCTTCGCTGCAGTTCGGGCAGGTCAACTATGTCAGGACCGGCTATTGCAAGGTCGGCGCGCCGGTCCAGCACCAGTGCAGCGACAGCGCCAAGGGCTTCGACATGGAGGCGCAAATTGACAGTCGGAAACACCTCCTGAAAGTTTCGCAGTACGCCCGCCACTGTGCCGCTGGGGACCATCACGTCCACGGCCAGCGACACTTCGGTTTCTAGCCCCTGACGGATGCCCCTTGCGCGTGCAACGAGGCCGTCCGCTTCGTCGCTGACAGCGCGGGCATCCGCCAGCAAGGCTTTGCCAGCATCGGTCAGTTCGGGCCTGCGCGATCCTTCTCGGCTGAAGAGCATCACCCCCAGCTGACTTTCCAGTGCGCCGATCCCGTAGCTGACCACCGAAACGGCGCGACCCAGCTTTTGGGCCGCGCGGTTGAAGCTTCCTTCGTCTGCAACCGCGAGGAAAATGCGCAGCTGATCGAGCGTGGGTTGGGCGATCTTCACTATTCTGTTTCCTGGAACATTTTAGACAGCTTTATCCGGCTTATCCGATTGGCCTGCAACCTCCACATAGTTCGTACGTAATGGATTTGGAGGACACGCCCATGATCGAATTTCGCCCCTTCAATAGCCTCGGTGCCGCTGATCATGGCTGGCTTGATGCACATCACCATTTCTCATTTGCCAATTATCACGATGCGGCGCGCACCAATTGGGGCCAGCTGCGCGTATGGAACGATGACACCATCGCGCCCCGGTCCGGCTTTCCGGCTCATCCGCATCAGGACATGGAAATCATCACCTATGTTCGAAAGGGTGCGATTACCCATCAGGACAGCCTTGGGAACATCGGCCGCACCGAAGCTGGTGATGTTCAGGTAATGTCCGCGGGGGCCGGAGTGACCCATTCGGAATACAATCTGGAGGAAGATGCCACGCAGATTTTCCAGATATGGATCATTCCCGACCAGCGCGGGGGGCAGCCCAGCTGGGGCGCCCAGCCATTCCCCAAGGATGATCGTCATGGAAGATTTGTGACGCTTGCCTCGGGCATCGAAGGTGATGAGGGAGCCTTGCCGATCCGTGCACAGGCGCGGGTGCTGGGTGCCACCGTCAGGGCCGGGGAGACTGTTGTATATGGAACCTCTACCGACCGTCACCTTTATCTGGTTCCCGCGACGGGCAAGGTCCGGATCGCCGATGTCGAGGTCAATGCTCGGGACGGCGCGGCAATCACCGGAATGGAAAAGATTGAAATCACGGCGCTGGAAGACAGCGAACTGGTGCTTGTCGACGCGCGTTAAACCTTGCCCGCTTGCCCTAATCCCACCAACAGAAAGAGGACACTATGCCCCAGACCGCAAATGTTGCAGTCATCGTCGGAAGCCTGCGCAAGGATTCGGTCAGCCGCAAGGCGGCTCTTGCGCTTGCAAAGCTGGCTCCGCCACATCTCAATTTAGAGATTGTCGAGATTGGCGACTTGCCGCTGTACAATGAAGACATCGAGGCCTCCGGAGCACCGGCAAGCTGGACGCGCTTTCGTGAGCAGCTGCGCCAAAGCGATGCCGTACTGTTCGTCACGCCGGAATATAACCGTTCCGTGCCGGGGGCTCTCAAGAATGCGATCGACGTCGGCTCTCGCCCATATGGCAGCAGTGCATGGTCTGGAAAGCCAGGGGCGGTTATCAGCCTTTCGCCTGGGGCAATCGGTGGCTTCGGGGCAAACCATCACCTGCGTCAGTCTTTGGTATTCCTGGACATGCCGATGTTACAGGCGCCGGAAGCCTATGTCGGGGATGCCTTTTCGCTGTTTGATGAAGCGGGCGAGCTGAAGTCTGAAGGCACAAAAGCGTTCTTCGAAAGCTTCATGAGTGCATTCGCAGACTGGATTGAGCGGACGCGCATGCAACCTCCTGCCGCAAACTGAAGGCAGGATCACGGCGCGGAGTTGAGGCGGGCTCGAAATTCCCGCCTCGGCCCGGCGCGCAAACGTGGTCATGACGACTGCAGGTTCAGTGCGGAATGATGCCCAACTCCACTCCGGTCTTGTCGTGCAGAGCGAACCTGTCGACGATGTCCGCACTAGCCTGATTATAGCCAACAACCTCGACCTTGGTGCCACTGCGGCGTAGCCGGGCGACGATCTTGTCCAGCGCGCCGACGGCCGAAATGTCCCAGAAATGCGCTGCTGACACGTCGATCCGAACGCGCACTGCGGCGTCCTCGGTATCGAAGGCGCGGGTGAAGCGGTCGACTGAGGCAAAGAATACCTGGCCTGTGACGTTATAGACCACTTCGCGCCCGTCTGCCGAAGCGGTGCGATCGACACTGAACATGCGCCGCACCTTGCCAGCGAAGAAGATGCCCGAAAGCAGCACGCCGGTCAGCACGCCGAGCGAGAGATCGCGCGTAAGCACCACCACGGCCACCGTCGCCAGCATTACTATCGATGAGCTGGGCGGATGGCGACGCAGGTTGGCAATCGAGTTCCAGCTGAATGTGCCAATCGACACCATGATCATCACCGAAACCAGCGCTGGCATGGGGATGCGCCCGACCAACGGTCCCAGTACCGTAAGCAGAAACAGCAGGAAGGCACCCGCAACGAAGGTCGATAGCCGGCCTCTGCCGCCCGAGGTGACATTGATCACTGACTGGCCAATCATCGCGCAGCCACCCATGCCGCCGAAAACTGCGGCAACAATGTTTGCGCTGCCTTGTCCCGCGCATTCCTGACGCTTGTCACTATCGGTGTCGGTCATGTCGTCGATGATTTGTGCCGTCAGCAAGGACTCCAGCAGGCCGACCGCGGCCATCGTCACCGAATAGGGCAGGATGATTTGCAGTGTTTCCAGCGTGAGCGGCACGTGGGGCAGTGCAAAGCTGGGCAGTCCGTCGGGCAGCTTGCCCATATCGCCCACCGTGTTGACCGGCAGGCCGAAACCGACCGCAATCGCGCTCAGTACAACGATCGCGACCAGCGGCGATGGCACTGCCTTGGTGACGCGTGGAAAAAGATAGATGATCGCAAGGCCGCCCGCGATCAGTGGATAGGTCTGCCAACCAACATTAATGAGCTGCGGCAACTGGGCCATGAAGATCAGAATCGCCAGCGCGTTGACAAAGCCGGTGATCACGGAGCGCGAGACGAATTGCATCAGCAGGTCGAGCCGGAGCATCCCGGCAATAATCTGGATCAGCCCCATCAGGATGGTGGCCGCGAACAGATATTCGACGTCGTGTTCGCGCACCAGAGGGCCAACCAGCACAGCGACCGCAGCTGTGGCGGCCGAGATCATGCCGGGCCGGCCGCCGGTAGAGGCGATGACGATCGCGATTGCGACTGATGCATAAAGCCCGACACGGGGATCAACGCCGGCAATGATCGAGAAGCCGATCGCTTCGGGGATCAGCGCAAGTGCAACGACGATGCCGGCCAGCACGTCGCGCCGTATGCCAGTGGCGTCGCTGAACCATTGCCGGCGATAACGGGAAATTGAATCGTTCATGGGTTGTCCGCAACACGGCACACAGCGCGCAACAGCGCAGAGGGAACATGCGTGATGTTGCCCGGCGGATTGGCGGCCGGGATAGCCACCCGGATTTTCACCGGGTCCTTGTGAATGCGCCGTTCTTTAGCAAGGCCGCCCTGAAACGCAAAGATCGGGTGCAGCTGCTTTTCGGGAACGCGGGGCCTGATGCTTGCGCCGGGCGCGTGGGCGCTGGGGGGTGATTTTTGCCTCTCATTTCTTCTAAGCGGGGTTGCTCCCTATCCGGAGCAGCCCTGTTGTACGATGCGCCATCAACGCCAATATTGTGGGGCCACTAGGCGAATTTGCCGGTTCTGGAGAATTGTCACGATGTCGACTGCCCCGTCCAATTCAGCAGCCCGCGTGGCCGAATTGATTGCCCTGTGGTCAGCGCCGGATGTCAGCGCAGCAACACTGCTGTGTGATCGCCATGATCCTGACGCCCGCGCTTATCGGCTGATTGCGCCGGACCTTTCCGTGCACGACCTGACCTATGGCGAACTGCGCCGCGATTCCGAACGTTTTGCGGCGGTCCTCCAGTCGCTGGGCGTCAAGCCGGGCGACCGCGTGGCGACGCTGATGGGCAAGAGCCGCGAGTATCTCATCACGCTGATGGGTATCTGGCGGCTGGGTGCAGTGCATGTGCCCCTGTTCACTGCCTTTGCTCCTCCCGCCATCCGTTTCCGTCTGGATGGCAGCGGCACGCGGCTGGTAGTCTGCGACAAGAGCCAGGAGCACAAGCTCCAGCCCGGTGATCATATGCCCGCCGACCCGGCATGGCGCGTGATCACCACGGGCGAGGCAGCGGGAGAAAACCTTGGCTTTGACGCGCTGATGGCAGATGCTGTTCCCGGCTTTCCGGCAGCAGCGATGGGCGGTGATGCGCCGCTGATCCACATTTACACCTCTGGCACCACTGGCAACCCCAAGGGCGTGATCGTGCCGATCCGCGCACTCGCGGCATTTCAGGCTTACGCTGAATTCGGACTGGGAATCCGCGCGGGGGAAGACGTGTACTGGTGCGCGGCCGACCCGGGCTGGGCCTATGGCCTCTATTATGGGGTGCTCGCCACATTCCTGACCGGTGCGCATAGCATCATGCTGGAAGGCGGGTTCACGCCCGAAACCACGATGGCCGTGCTTGAACGTGAAGGCGTAACGAATTTCTCTGCCGCTCCTACTGTATATCGCGCTTTGCGCAGTGCCGGGCTCCCACGGTCGGACAAACTCCGCCTTCGCTCTGCGTCCAGCGCCGGAGAGCCTTTGACGCCAGAGGTGAACGAGTGGGCGGTGTCGGAACTGGGGGTCGAGGTGCATGACCACTATGGCCAGACAGAGACGGGAATGGTGATCAATAACCACCATCATCCGGATGTTCGGCGGCCAATCCAGTCTGGTTCAATGGGGCAGGCGATGCCCGGTTGGACAGCGGCGATTCTGGAGGAGGGCCGCGACGAGATCTTGGGGGCTGGCGCGCGGGGGCGTGTGGCGATGGACCTTGAACAAAGCCCGCTGGCGTGGTTTTCCGGCTATTATGGCGACCCCGCCAAGACCGCCGAGAAATTTACGGCTGATGGCCGTTGGTACGTAACGGGCGACACCGGCTTGGTCGATGATGACGGCTATTTCGGCTTTTCGTCCCGCGATGATGACGTGATCATCATGGCCGGATACCGGATCGGCCCGTTTGAGGTGGAATCGGTGATGGCTACGCATCCCGCAATCGCCGAAAGCGCGGTGATCGCCGTGCCCGATGACGTTCGCGGAGAAGTGATCGAAGCCTATGTTGTCCTGCGGGACGGATATCAGGCGGGGCCGGACCTTGAGCAGGACATCCAGCAGTGGGTGAAGCGCAATTATGCAGCCCACGCCTATCCGCGCAGTGTGCATTTCATTGAAGCCCTGCCTAAAACGCCGAGTGGCAAAATTCAGCGGTTCGTGCTGAAGCAGCAACGGCTCGATGAAATCGCCGCGAGCGCCTGATGATAGTGAAATGCGGCGATTTGCGCTGGGGCTCGCGCCCGTATTTGTAGCTAAGTGTTTGCCATGAATTCGCGATTCGCGGAATCGTGACAAACCGTGATAAATTGTCGCAAGTGGTCAAATGCCGGTTGCACTTCACTACCCGATTGTAGATCAGGGGCGCGCTTAGGGCACCGGCCAATTCGCCGCAGGAGAATAACATTTTCAGGCTGTCTCAATTTCGACGGGGAGCCCTGTTCATTGGCGTATGCCTGCCGCTGATGATGACGGCATGCTCCCCCAGCGATGAGGGCAAGCGTGCGGCGCCGACAGTCGGATTTGTGGTGGCATCGTCAAGTCCGGTGCCGATCATCACAGCGCTTAACGGGCGGGTTCTCGCCTACGAAAGCAGCGAGGTTCGCCCACAGGTCAATGGCATCATCCTGAAGCGTCTATTTACCGAGGGCGGCTACGTTCGCGCTGGCCAGCCGTTGTTTCAGATCGATCCCAGCCTTTATCAGGCAGCTGCCAATCAGGCCTCTGCCAATGTCGTTGCCGCGAAGGCCACTGCCGAGGCGGCAACCGCACGGGCTGACCGTCTGCGCCCGCTTGCGGAGATGGAGGCCGTTGCCCAGCAGGACTATACCGATGCTGTGGCAGAGGCGCGACAGGCGCGCGCTGCTGTCGCGCAGAATGACGCTGCGCTCCAGACTGCGCAGATCAACCTGCGTTTCACGACCGTTCCCGCGCCAATCAGTGGCCGGATCGGCCGGTCGTTCTTCACTCCTGGTGCGCTGGTAAGCAACAACCAGGCGCAGCCGCTGGCCTCCATCCAGCGCATGGACCAGGTATACGTCGACATGCAGCAGTCCAGCGCAGAGTTGCTGGCCCTGCAACGGGCCCTGGCCAATGGCGGCGCCGTGCCGGGAAGTGCGGCGGTACAGCTCAAGCTGGAAGACGGCAGTGACTACCCCTATTCGGGAACCGTCAAATTCTCTGAAGTCACGGTAAATGAGTCGACCGGCACAGTTACCCTGCGTGCGGTTTTCCAGAACCCGCAGGGCGCATTGCTGCCCGGCATGTTTGTGCAGGCCGTGTTTGACCCGGCCTTTGATCCTGCCGCCTATCTGGTTCCGCAGCCAGCATTGCAGCGCGATTTCGGCGGGCAGGCCTTTGTTTATATTGTTGGCAAGGACAATAAGGTCGAGATGCGGATCGTCTCCGCCAGCCGGACGTACGGCACCAACTGGGTCATTACGTCAGGCCTGAAGCGCGGTGACCGGATTATCACGCAAGGGATCAATAACCTCCGGCAGGGCATGCCCATAAAGCCCGTGCCAGCCAACACACCGCAAAATGTCGGTGCCCCGGCGGGCCAGCCCGCCGACAAGCCAGCAGGCTGACGCGAACCGATGTCCGAGATTTTTATCAATCGGCCAATCTTCGCCTGGGTGCTGGCCATTGTTGTGATGATTGCGGGTATCGGTGGGCTGCTTTCGCTGCCTATCGCGCAGTATCCCGATATCGCACCGACGCAGGTTAACGTCCGCGCATCCTATCCGGGCGCTTCGGCAGAGACGGTCGAAAACAGCGTCACCCAGATACTTGAGCAGGCGATGACCGGGCTGGACGGCATGCTCTATTTCAGCTCGCAGTCTTCTTCGCGAGGCGGGCAGGCGAGTGTTTCGGTTATCTTCAATACCGGCGTCGATCCGGATATTGCGCAGGTTCAGGTGCAGAACCAGGTGCAGTCCGTCATTTCCCGACTGCCGCAGCAGGTGCAGCAGCAGGGCGTACGCGTCACGAAATCGAGCGCAGATCAGCTACTTCTCGTTGCGATCTATGACGAGACGGACCAGCGGACGAACCGCGACATTGCTGACTATCTGGCGTCATACCTGCAGGATCCGCTGTCTCGCGTCGATGGCGTCGGTGACGTCAATGTCTTTGGTTCGCCCCATGCCATGCGCATATGGCTGAACCCGAACCGGCTGGCTGCCGTCCAGCTGATGCCGGGTGACGTGGTGACGGCCGTGCAGGCCCAGAACACTGAAGTGGCGGCGGGCGAGGTGGGGGGGCTGCCTGCGCCGGACAATCAAATGCTCAACGCGACCGTAACGGCCCAGTCGCGGCTGCAGACGCCGGAGCAGTTCGGTGCCATCGTCCTGAAATCCTTGCCGGATGGGTCGTCCGTACGTCTGAAAGATGTGGCACGGATCGAGATCGGCTCGGACAACTACAGCGCCATCGGCCGCTTCAATCGCCACCCCGGCGCGGGCGTGTCGGTTTCGCTTGCTCCCGGTGCCGATGCGCTCAAGACGGCTGAACTGGTTAAGATCAAGGTGGGCGAACTGGCAGAGACCTTCCCCGAAGGGCTTGCCTACAACTACGCCAACGACACTACCGACTTCATCAAATTGTCCATCAATGATGTGGTCAAGGCGTTGATGGAAGCGATCGTGCTGGTTGTCATCGTCATGTTCGTCTTCCTGCAAAGCTGGCGGGCGACGCTTATCCCTGCCATCGCAGTACCAGTGGTCCTTCTGGGGACTTTCGCGATCTTCTATGTCGCGGGATTCTCGATCAACACGCTCACCCTGTTCGGCCTCATCCTTGCGATCGGCCTGCTGGTCGATGACGCCATCGTGGTGGTGGAGAACGTCGAGCGGTTGATGCACGAAAACCCGGGCATGACCCCGCGCGAAGCGACGATCCAATCGATGAAGGAGATTCAGGTCGCACTGATTGCGATCGGGCTTGTGCTGTCGGCGGTGTTCCTGCCGATGGCCTTCTTCGGTGGCTCTACCGGGGTCATCTACCGGCAGTTCTCCCTGACCATTGTTTCAGCCATGGTGCTTTCCGTGCTGGTGGCGCTGATCCTCAGCCCGGCACTGACGGCCACATTGCTAAAGGCGCCTAATAAGGACGGCTCACACGCCCCAGGCTGGTTCGACACGCGCTTTCCGGCTGCCGCAGACGCCCTGCAGCGTGCCAAGGATGGCTTTAACCGCAACTTCGATGCGATGGTCGCCCGCTATCGGGCCGCAGTAGTCACGGTGATAGAGCGTAAATGGCTGTTCTTGGGCATCTACGGTGTGGCGTGCCTGCTGTTGGTCGTCATGTTCTTTCGCCTCCCTGGCGGGTTCATCCCGACTGAGGACCAAGGCGTGGTTTCAGTGCAGTATCGTCTGCCCGCAGGGGCCACCCAGAACCGGACAGTCGAAATCCAACATGCGGTGGAGCGCTATTTCCTTGAAGCGGAAAAGGATAATGTCCGCACCATCTTTACTGTGGCAGGCGGCGGATTCGGCCCCGCGGGTCAGAACACGGGCAATGGCTTCATCAACTTCGTCGACTGGGAGAAAAGAACCGGCACGGAGAATTCGGCGGACGCCATTGCCGAACGCGCTTCAGCGGCCTTCGGCGGCCTCCGCGATGCGCAGGTCTTTGTCTCAACGCCGCCAGCCGTTCGCGGGTTGGGCATGTCTTCCGGCTTCAGCATGCAGTTCCAGAACACTAGCGGCATGAGCCGGCAGGAATTTACAGATGCGCGCGACCGTCTGCTGCAGTTGGCCAATGCAGACCCGCGGCTTACGCGCGTCCGGCTGAATGACCTTCCCGATGTCGCTTCGCTGAAGGTCGATGTCGATACGCAGCGGATGACTGCCTTTGGCGTCAATCCGGCAGATGCCAACACCACGCTCTCCACCGCGTGGGGCGGGCGTTATGTGAATGATTTCATAGATCAAGGCCGGGTAAAGCGGGTCTATGTTCAGGGCGATGCGCTGTATCGCGCGGATCCTGCATCGCTTGGCCAATGGCACGTGCGCACTTCAACGGGTGAGATGGCCCCTTATTCGACGTTCGCGAATATCGGCTGGACCACTGCTCCGGCGACGATGTCGCGATTCCAGGGGGTCCCGGCCTTCGAATTTCAGGGGCAGGCAGCGCCCGGGGTCAGTTCGGGTGAGGCGATGGACGCCATTTCAGAGTTGGCGGGGCAGATCGTCGGCACCGGTACCGCGTGGTCGGGGGTCTCGTTCCAGGAACGGCTCTCGTCGGGTCAGGCCCCGCTTCTCTATGCCCTGTCACTGCTGGTCGTGTTCTTGTGCCTTGCTGCGCTGTATGAAAGCTGGTCGATCCCTCTTGCCGTGCTGCTGGTCATTCCGCTTGGGCTTGTGGGCGCAGTATTTGCCGTCACGCTGCGCGGCCTGGAAAATGACGTCTTCCTGCAAATCGGCCTGCTGACGACCATGGGGCTTGCCGCGAAGAATTCCATCCTGATGATCGAGTTCGCGGAACAGGCAGAGCGGAAGGGTGCACGGGTAATCGATGCCGCACTTGAAGCCGCGCGCATCCGCTTGCGGCCGATCCTGATGACCAGCTTTGCCTTCATCTTCGGTGTGTTGCCGCTGGCCCTCTCGACCGGCGCGGGTGCCAACAGCCACATCGCCATCGGGACGTCCGTGATCGGCGGCATGCTTACTGCAACGCTGCTGGCGATCTTCTACATTCCGCTGTTCTTCATTCTTGTCCGCCGGGGCGTTCGTGACGGCGTAAAGTCCTTCAAGCAGCAGTATCCCAAGGGGCACCCGCAGGATGATCTGGATGAAGGGGGCGTGACGGCATGAAACGCCTGATCGCCTTGACGCTGACCGTGTCGCTGCCGGTGTTGCTCTCGGCGTGCTCCATGGCGCCGGATTATGCGCGGCCCGTGCAGCCAACCCCTGTTTCATGGCCAGCGGGCGACGCATATCTGGTTCAGAGCGAGGCTTCGATCCCGGCGATTTCCTATCGCGACATTTTCCGCGATACGCGCTTGCAGGCATTGGTTGAGCAGGCGCTGGAGAACAACCGCGACCTGCGCATCGCCGCCGCCAATCTTGCTGCCGCCCGTGCGCAGGTTCGCGTCCAGCGCGGGCAGCAACTGCCGGAAATCGGCGTGGCAGCCGGCGTTGATCGCGTCAGGAGCGACGGCGATTCGACAACCAACTATGTCCTGAGCGGCGGCATCACGGCCTTTGAGTTGGATCTGTTCGGGCGCCTGGCCAATGCGACACAGGCAGAGCGCCAACGCGCGCTGGGCAGCGAGGCGGCGGCCCGCACTGTGCGGCTAGCTCTGGTATCTGATATTGCATCGGTCTGGGGCACCTATGCGACAGACGCAGAGCTTCTGCGCATTGCGCAAAGCACGGCGGCAAACGCGCGGCGCAGTGTTGACCTGACGCGTGCGCGCCTTCGGGGTGGTATCGCACCGCGTACCGATGTCAGGCAGGCGGAACTGGTACTTGCCACGGCGGAAGGCGATGTCGCATCGCTGCAGACGGCGCTGGCGCAGGACATAAACCTGCTTCAGCTCCTTGTCGGCGCGCCAGTCGATAAGGCTTTGCTTACTGCCGATCTGGATGAGGTGGTCGCCTCTATCGCTACGTTGCCGGCCGGAACCAGTTCCGAAGTCCTGCTGCGCAGGCCAGATGTTCTGGAAGCTGAATATGAACTGCGCGCGGCTAATGCCGACATCGGGGTTGCCCGGGCAGAGCTGTTTCCGACGATCTCGCTGACGGCGATCTTCGGGCTGGCCAGCGGCGCACTTGATGGTCTGTTCACATCCGGGGCATTCAGCCGCACGATCGGCGGCACGGCGCGCTACTCGATCTTCTCGGGCGGAAGCGCCAGCGCCAATGTGGATGTCAGCGAGGCACGGCGCGACGCGGCGCTTGCGGGATACGAGCTGGCTATCCAGACGGCTTTTCGTGAAGTAGCTGATGCGCTGGCCCGTCAGGGAACCATCGCCGAGGAATTGCGAGCGGCCACCATGGGGGTAACGGCTACGTCCGACAATGCGCGACTGGTAGAGGCGCGCTACCGCGGCGGTATCGACGGCTTTCTCGATAGCCTTGTTGCGCAGCGCAGTCTCTATTCGGCGCAACAGACCGAGGCCGCAACGCGACTGGCCCTCGTCCAGAACCGGATTGCGCTCTATCGGGCGCTGGGCGGCGATCAAGCCAGCGATGTATCTTCCGGTAGCTGACAGGCTGCCCGCGATTTAAGCTGCCGGTGCGTATGCGCGCAGGAAGATATCTGCGGCCCGGTTGGCGTCGTCGGCTATGCCCTCGGGCGGGACGCTGTCGATCACGCCCAACAACAACTGTTGGTGGCAGCCATACAGGCAAAGCCCGGTCAGACTGCGGGCGGCGACCAGTGGATCGTCTGTTCGAAGAAGGCCGCGTTTCATCGCGCCGCCCAGAAATTCGGCCAGTATAAGCTGCGTCAGTCGCGGCCCCCGCTCATAGAAGATGTGGCCAATTTCAGGGAAACGACCGACCTCCCCGGCGATGAGCCGCTGGAGGGCAATGGCTTCGGGCGACGTCACCTTTACCAGAAATTTGTGGCAGTATTCCCGTACGGACTGTTCCAGATCGCCGGAGGGGTCCAGCGCCAGCAAAACCTGCGCGCGAAACTCTACCGTTACATGTTCCAGAACTGCACTGAACAGGGCTTCTTTTGAAGGGAAGTGGTTCCACAATGTGCCTTTGGAGCCGCCAAGTTCAGCGGCAATGGCTGACATCGTCGTGCCGGCGTAGCCATGTTCAAGGAACCAGGGACCAGCCACTTCTATGATAGCATCGTGCCGGGACTGGCGCTGGGCTTCCCTTCGGGTTTGTGGCTTCTGCATGTTGCCGTACTATACAGTACGATTTTTTATTGACAACATTCCGGCGCGGTGCAAACGCAAAATCCGTACTACTCAGTATGGTTTTCAAATGCTCTCATTTCCCGTCGCTGCCGTTCGCCCTGCCATACCGTTAGCCCTGCTGCTGCTCGCGGGTTGTGCTTCTGTGCCCGATGTCGGGCCGAAACCGCTGCCGAAAGCAGCGGACACCATTGCTGCCGAACGTAGTTTGGCACCTGCAGCGGACGCTGAATGGCCGGCCGACGTTTGGTGGCAGGGCTATGGCGATCCGCAGCTTAGCGGCCTGATTGCAGAAGGCATGCGCAACTCCCCCGATGTTGCAGCCGCTGTGGCCCGCTTCCGCAGGGCCGGTGGGTTTGCACAGGAAGCAGGCGCTGCCCAGCTGCCGTCGCTGGATGCGCAGGGCGATGCCACTCTCGACAAGCAGAGCTACAACAATGGCTTTCCCCGGGAATTCCTGCCCCAGGGGTGGAACGATTCCGGGCAGCTTGCCGCCAATCTGGGTTTTGACATTGACCTGTGGGGGCGCAATCGTGCCGCCCATGCGGCTGCGACGTCGGAAGAGCGGGCTGCGGGCAACGATGCGCTGCAAGCGCAGCTTGTGCTGTCGACCGGTATCGGCCTTGCCTATATCGATCTTGAGCAGCAGTTCATCGAACGCGATATCCGGCAGTCCACGCTGGATATGCGCTTGTCCACCCAGAAACTTGTTTCGCAGCGCTACGCCAATGGGCTTGAGAACCGGGTAAGCCTGCGACAGGCCGATGCTGAAGTCGCGTCGGCGCGCGGCAGTCTGGTCGAGGCGGATGAAGCTATCGCCTTGCGCCGGCATCAGATCGCCGCGTTGGTTGGTGCTGGCCCCGACAGGGGGCTGGCGATAACGCGTCCGGTGTTGGCGGCCCTGGATACACGCGGTTTACCGCAGGGCGTGACGACGAATCTTATTGGCCGCCGCCCGGACATTGCCGCCGCACGTGAGCGTGTGGAGGCTGCGGCAAGCCGAACCGACGTGGCACGAGCCGATTTTTATCCGGCGATCAGCCTTGGTGCAATGGGCGGGGTGCAGTCGCTAGGCGTCGAGAACCTGTTCAAGGCGGGCTCTGTGTTTGGGAGCGTGGGGCCGGCGATCAGCCTGCCCATCTTTCGGGGAGGGGCCTTGCAGGGCCGATACCGGGGGGCTCGGGCGGATTACGATGAAGCAGTCGCCAACTATGACCGCACGGTTCTGGCGGCGTATCAGCAAGTAGCCGATGCCGTGACGACAGAGGCGTCGCTGGATCAGCGCGTCGTCGATGCGCGGGGTGCCTTCGTTGCATCGGAAGAGGCGCATGCGCTTGCGCGCCGCCGTTACGAGGGCGGACTTTCCAGCTATCTTGATGTGCTGGCTGTTGAAGACCGAATGCTTATCGCTCGCTCGCGGCTTGCCGCGCTTGAGGCCGCTGCGCGTAGCATCGACATTACCCTGATCCGGGCGCTGGGCGGGGGGTATGACACTGCCGCAGCCGTTACTCTGCATTCCAAGGACGCTCCCAATGGCTGATATTTCCGGCGAAAACTTCGACGCCGAAGCTGCACAGACGCAGGCTAACCGCAAGGCGGCCCGCATGAACTGGATGCGGCGGCTGGCACTTACCTTGGCGGTGATCGCGATTGGGTGGCTTCTTTGGTACATGCTGGTCGGACGAAACCACGTTAGTACCAACAACGCCTATGTGAATGCCGAAATGGCGCAGGTCACACCGCTGATCTCGGGGCAGGTAGTCGCGGTGAACGTCAAGGATACGCAGGCGGTCAAGCGCGGCGATATCCTTGTGCAGATCGATCCCACCAACGCCCGGATCGCCGTTGCGCAGGCCGAGGCGGATCTGGCCGAAGCGCGCAGGCGTTTTCGTCAGGCCGTGGCGACCGCTTCGGCGCTGTCGGCGCAGGTCAACGCAAAAGGCGCCGACATTACGCAGGCGCAGGCGCAGTTGAAGGCGTCGGTGGCCGAGTTTGACAAAGCCCGGATCGACCTTCAGCGCCGGCAGGCACTCGCCGAAAGCGGTGCTGTTTCTGGCGATGAACTCACTTCGGCGCTCAATGCCTTTACGGCGGCGGAATCGCAGCTGGCCTCGGCTCGTGCCAGCGTTACGCAGGCACAATCCACGCGCACGTCTGCGCAGGGTGAATTCGCAGCGAGTGAGGCGCTGGTACGCGGGTCAAGCGAGGACACCGATCCTGCTGTACTTGCAGCAAAGGCCCGGCTGGAAACGGCCCAGCTCGATCTGGACCGCACGATCATCCGCGCGCCGGTCGATGGCGTTATTGCCAAGCGGCAGGTGCAACTTGGTCAGCGCGTGACGCAGGGCTCGCCGATCATGACGATCGTCCCGCTGACCCAGGTCTACGTCGACGCCAACTTCAAGGAGCGCCAGCTTGAGCATGTTCGGATTGGCATGCCGGCCACGGTCAAGGCGGACATCTATGGCGGCAGCGTCACCTATCACGGCAAGGTCGCTGGCCTGTCCGGCGCGACCGGGGCATCCATGGCGCTGATTCCCGCGCAGAACGCCACAGGCAACTGGATCAAGGTGGTACAACGCCTTCCCGTCCGTATCGAGCTGGACCCTAAGGAGCTGGCGGCGCATCCCCTTCGTGTTGGCCTGTCGACCGAGGTCGAGATCGACCTTTCGAAAGATTGATCGTCTATCATGGCTAGTCTGGCCCTGCCGGCACACATGAAGATCGCCCCGTCCCGGCGTATGCTGGCGGGATTCGTGCTTGCTCTCAGCAATTTCATGGTGGTGCTCGACCTTACGATCGCCAATGTGTCTATTCCCCATATCGCCGGCGACATGGGCATTACCCTGGAGCAGGGGACGTGGGTCATCACATCCTACGCCGTGGCAGAGGCCATCTTCGTTCCGCTGACGGGCTGGTTCGCCCTGAGGTTCGGGACGGTGCGGATGTTCATTGCCGCGATGTTCGGCTTTGGGATGTTTTCTCTGTTGTGCGGGCTTTCCCCGACGCTGGGCACGCTCGTGGCTTTCCGCATCGGGCAGGGGATCTGCGGCGCGCCGCTGATGCCTTTGTCCCAGACGCTAATGATGCAGGTCTTTCCGCCTGAAAAGCGGGGGATGGCCATGGGGCTGTGGGCGATGACGACCCTGCTGGGGCCGGCAATTGGCCCCATTATGGGGGGTTTTATCAGTGACAACTTCTCATGGCACTGGATCTTCCTGATCAACATTCCGATTGCCATCGGATGCGTCGTGGGGGCGCGGTTGTTGCTCACCCCGGTTGAAAGCGAAACGCGCAAGGTGCCGATTGACGGCATCGGACTGGCGCTTCTGGTGTTCTGGATTGGCAGTTTTCAGCTAATGCTCGACCTTGGCCGCGATCATGACTGGTTCGGCGATCCGCTGATCGTCGCACTCGCGATCATGGCGCTGGTGGGTCTTGTGGTATTCATTATCTGGGAGTTGGCGGAGGAGCACCCCGTGGTCGACCTCCGAATATTCCGACACCGCGGGTTCACCGCTGCGGTCGCCACGCTGGCCTTATGCTTTGGCGCCTACTTCGCCAGCATTGTGATCATCCCGCAGTGGTTGCAGATGTCTATGGGTTATACCGCGACACAAGCGGGACTGGTGACGGCGTTTACCGCCATGACGGCGCTCAGCACGTCGCAGATTGCGGCCCGCATGATCGGCCGTGTTGATCCACGGCTGATGGTTTCCTGTGCGGTCGCCTGGCTTGGCCTGATGTCCTTGTTGCGCACAGGCTGGACCGGCGATGCGACGTTCTGGACCTTGTCGATACCGCAAATCCTGCAGGGCTTTGCGATGCCATTCTTCATGATCCCGCTGACCACCGTTTCCCTGAGTTCGGTCCGGCCGGATGAGACAGCCTCTGCCGCCGGGCTGCAGAACTTTCTGCGAACCATGGCCGTTGCGATTTCGACGTCGCTAGTCCTGACGTTCTGGGCGAATGCGCAGCGCGTGGCCCAGAGCGAACTGGTTTCGAAGATCCAGCCGGCGGACGCACAGGCGAAACTGGCCGGTATGGGCTTGCCGGCAGAGCAGGCGCGGCAGGTTATAGCCAGCATCGTTGACAAGGAAGCGGTGACATTGGCGGTCAACCACACCTTCATGGTGACGGCGATCGTGCTGTTCATTGCCGCTGCGCTGGTGTGGGTCGCTCCGGCGCCGAAAGGGGTGGTGGACACCTCGGCAGCGCATTGACGCCGAACCGGATGTTTCATCCGGCGGGCTGCCCTTGCGAGCGCGATAACAATGCTCTAGGCGCAGATGCGATTAATTCGCAATAAGCGGATAAAAGCTTGGAGCGCGGTTTGAGAAATGCCTTGGAACCTGCAGCGATCGATCCGGTAGCAATTGCATCCGTTGTCACTCGCTCCATGCGCTGCTGGCGCGAGGCGTGTGATGCTCGGCTGCCGGTTCAGCCCCATCTTTCGGGAATGTTGGCGGTTCAGGCATGCGCGGTGCTGGCGCCTGTGCTCGACAGTCTGTTCTGCTTCTACGAGGCTGCGCTGGAACGACCGCTTACAGTGGGCGAGACAGAAAGCCCCAGCGCGGATGAGTTATTACTTCTGCAGCTAATGGCACAGCCTGATCTGTGCGGGCGCACGATGGGCTGTACGCCCGGTGCCCTGATGGGGCTGAACTGCGCATTATGCTCGGCCAGTGTGATGTTGGCGCTGGCACTGCGGGGGCAGTTTCCTCAGGAAACTGTAGGCGGGCACGTACAGGCCAATTGATCGAAAAAATCGATCACGGGCTACTTATTGAAAGTGCTAATCTGATTAATCGGGAAAGCAAGCTGGCGAAGTCGCCGGCCAACCCCTATCTCCGGCAGGTCCGTTCAAAACCATGGCAAGGAGCCTTTAGATGTCGCTTATCGGCAAGGAAATCAAACCGTTCGTCACCCAGTCCTTCAAGGAAGGCAAGTTTCTGGAAGTGACCGACGGCGATGTGCGCGGCAAGTGGGCCGTGTTCTTCTTCTACCCTGCAGACTTCACCTTTGTTTGCCCGACGGAACTTGAAGATCTGGCCGACAAGTACGACGAGCTGCAGCAGCTTGGCGTCGAAGTCTATTCGGTATCGACCGACACCCATTTCAGCCACAAGGCATGGCACGACACGTCGCCAGCCATCGGCAAGATCCGCTATCACATGCTGGGCGACCAGAACCACGTGATCAGCAACAACTTCGAAGTCCTTCGCGACGGCCAGGGTCTTGCTGACCGCGGCACCTTCGTAGTCGACCCCGACGGCGTGATCCAGATCATGGAAGTCACCTGCGAGGGCGTTGGCCGTAACGCTGGCGAACTCGTCCGCAAGATCAAGGCTGCGCAGTACGTCCGCAACAACCCCGGCCAGGTTTGCCCTGCCAAGTGGGAAGAAGGCGCAGAAACGCTTGCTCCTTCGCTGGATCTCGTCGGCAAGATCTAACGAAAATCGGCCCGGAGCGATGGGTTTCGCTCCGGGCCACTTTCACCCCCTGCTCATCTCTCACGGCCCGGTGTTAGCGCACCTCAGGAGACGTGCGTCTCGCACTCAAGCAGGGCGTGATGGGCAAATACAAACATTCCAAGGATTACTTCCATGCTTGATGCCAATCTGACGCAACAGCTGAAGACGTACCTCGCCAACTTGCGCGTGCCGATTGAACTCGTCGCATCGCTGGGCGACGATGCGAAGTCGCGCGAGCTGGAAACCCTGATCGGCGAAATTGCCGCGTTGTCTGATAAGATCAGCGTCACTTTCGATGACGATCATCGCAAACCCAGCTTCTTCATTCGCCGGGTCGGTACCGATATCGGTGTGCGCTTTGCCGGCATCCCGATGGGGCATGAATTCACGTCCCTGGTGCTCGCGCTGCTGCAGGTTGGCGGACACCCGCCCAAGGTGTCTGACGATGTAATCGCGCAGGTGAAGGCGCTGGACGGCGACTACCATTTCGAAACCTATTTCTCTCTGTCGTGCCAGAACTGCCCGGATGTGGTGCAGGCGCTGAACCTGATGGCGGTGCTGAACCCGCGCATCCACCACACCGCCATCGACGGCGCGCTGTTTCAGGCCGAAGTCGATGCGCGCAAGGTGATGGCCGTGCCATCCATTTATTTGAACGGCGAACCCTTCGCCTCGGGCCGGATGGAGCTGGAACAGGTCATCGCCAAGCTGGATACCGGTGCGGCGGCGCGTGCCGCAGAAGCCATCAAGGGCAAGGATGCGTTTGATGTGCTGGTGATCGGCGGTGGCCCGGCGGGCGCAGCAGCCGCAATCTACACGGCGCGCAAGGGCGTTCGTACCGGCGTTGCGGCCGAAAGGTTTGGCGGCCAGGTGCTTGACACAATGGCGATTGAAAACTTCATTTCGGTACCACACACCGAAGGCCCAAAGCTGGCGACCCAGCTTGAGGTTCACGTGAAGGACTATGACGTTGACGTGATGAACCTTCAGCGCGCGGACAAGCTGATCCCGGCGGCGCAGCCGGGCGGGCTGCACGAAGTGGTGCTGGCCAACGGCGCCAGCCTGAAGACGAAAAGCCTTATCCTTTCCACCGGCGCCCGGTGGAGGCAGATGGGCGTCCCCGGCGAAGACGAATACCGCAACCGCGGTGTCGCCTATTGCCCGCACTGCGACGGCCCGCTGTTCAAGGGCAAGCGTGTGGCAGTGATCGGCGGCGGCAACTCTGGCGTGGAGGCCGCCATCGATCTTGCCGGTATCGTCAGCCATGTGACGCTGATCGAATTCGACTCCCAGCTGCGCGCCGATGCCGTTCTGCAAAGGAAACTGAACAGCCTGCCCAACGTCTCGGTGATCACCTCTGCGCTCACGACCCAGGTGCTGGGTGACGGCGAGAAGGTGTCTGGCCTGACATACAAGGACCGTAACAGTGATACCGAGCACACGGTTGAGCTGGAGGGTATCTTTGTCCAGATCGGGCTGGTGCCGAACACCGAATGGCTGAAGGGTACCGTCGATCTCAGCCCACGTGGTGAGATCGAGGTCAATGCGCGAGGACAGACGTCCGTGCCGGGCATTTTTGCTGCCGGTGATGCGACGACAGTGCCTTATAAGCAGATCGTTATCGCCATGGGGCAGGGCGCAACGGCTGCGCTGTCGGCCTTCGACTATCTGATCCGTCTACCCGCCGAGTCAGAAGTGGCTGAAGCGGCCTGATAGCCGGGATGATCAGGGGCTGGCCCAGCAGGTCGTGTTGATCGCTGCCGGGCCATCCGATGATCGTCTAGATCGGCGTCCGTGAACAAAGGACATCGGCGACGACGCTCTGTTCGCTTTCCGTTTCGACACTTTGTGTGCGGGCCAGCGGCCAGCCGACCGAGCGGCAGAACTGGTTAGCCGCCTGCCGTGCGCAGCTGGAATTTCCGCCGCCCTGGCACTCGATACGCTGCCCGTCCCGGCGCGGTGCGGGGAAGAATTCTGAAGCTGCGCCGCGCAGGGACTGCCCTACGCCTGTACCCCACCCTCCCGTAGGCCGCATGGATTGTATGCTGCGGAACTGGGGGCTGAGTGCGGGCGTGTCGCTCTTGATCGTCGTGCAGCGCCCGGTAAAGTTGCGACCGGTGCAGACCTGCCATTCCCCGCTGCGTACCCGTATCGATCGCGCTTCCCAGCCCAGATTGAGATCGGGCCTTGAAGCGGTGACGGACTGGAACGGGCCGTTGAACAATGTGTCGCGATGGACAATCGCTTCAAGCCCGCCGGCTCCCTGTGGTGGTGGACGGGATCGTTCGTCCTGCTGCTGCATCGGCGCAGGTTCCTCCTGTGCAATCGCCAGCCCGGACAGCATCAGTGCTGCTGCAAACGTAGCTCCAATCACGAAACGCATCGGCTTTTCTCCTGCTGTCCGAAACCACTCCCAAATGTCGTTCTCTTGGCTCAACCCTAGCCGCGTTCAGAGAGGCAGCACTGCGCGCGGCGGTAGGGGGCATGTAAATTGCTGGGCCGGCGTTTGGGCGGGCCAGCTGAATTCATAGATCACGCGAAATCCGTTATGATCAGACAGCACAGGGCCGCTGGGGCCACCATCAAACATGCCCTTGGCGCGTATGGGGCGGATCTTCACGATATCGCCGGATGAAAAGAAATGCTTGTTCTGGACCCTGCGCCATTGGTCGGGGTGTTCCCAATCCTGCAAGACCTCGCACCTTTCGGGCGCTTCAATGCAATATTGATGGACGTTCTGCAGCGGGAATTTTCGGGTGAAGTGCTCAAACCGGATATCAGAATTTCGTAAGTTGAAATCCCCTGCAATGATCGTTGGGCTCGCGGGATTTGCGTTGGCAGCGGCAAATTGCGCCAGCTCAGCCGTTTGTCTCTGATGCGCCGGGGCGTGACGTTCCACCGCTACGCCTGAAGCGCCCTGTGACTGCATGTGCGTGTTAACGACGCCGAGTGTGCCCGGAATGCCTGGAATGGCGATTTCGGCAAAGCTTGCGCCCTTGTTCGAAAGGCAGTCAAAGCCGGCACAGCTTCCGCGGGAAAACGGACGATAGGCGGTCGCGATCATGGGATAGTCGCTGGCAATCACCAGCCCACTGGACGTGAAGTTCGTGCGGATTTCACCGCGGGCTACTCTCCTTCGCCCGGGAAGCGAGCCCTCAGTATTTGCGTCCTGCCTGGACCCTGCGCGCGGGCCGGATGTGATGCTGCCGTAGCCGGAGGCCGTAACTGCGCGGGCGGCCGCGTTGCTGAACACTTCCTGGAAAACGACGATGTCGGGTGCTTCGCCCTGAGCCCGGAATGCCGCCAGTCTTTGGGCGATTTCCTCAAGGTAAGGTGTGCGGTTGCGGCGTGCCGGCCAAGGCAAGCCTTCGATGTTGTAGGTCAGCACGTCGATATAGGCAAAGGCCGTGCCGCCATCCGCTGACATGTGGATAGCCGGGCCGGGGGCCCAGCCGCATTCCGCCATGCGCTCTGCCGGAAGGCTCATGCAGCCACCCGTGATCAAGAGAAGTCCCGTGGCAGAAAGAGCCTTCTTCATAATTGAGGGGATTATTCTCTCTCATATGAAGCGGTGCAAGTGCAATTATCTGAAAGTCACGATTGCAGCCTGATTTCGTAATTTCTGCTGGTCCGAAGTATTGATGCGCATTTAGCCTTCGCCCATCGGGCTGCCGCCTTATTCAGGGACGATCATCTGATAGAACTGACGGCCGCCGAAGATGTGTACGTGAAGATGCGGTACTTCCTGATGGCCGTTTCCACCCATGTTTACCATCAGGCGATAGCCGTCGTTATCGACGCCCAGTTGCCGGGTAACATTGCCGACGGCCCGCATGAAGCCAGCGATTTCCGCATCGTCGGCTTTCGCGGTGAAATCGTCCCAGCTTACCCACGCGCCCTTGGGGATGACCAGAACGTGCACCGGCGCCTGTGGGCGGATGTCGTTGAAGGCGATGGCCCACTCATCCTCATACACCTTGGAGCAGGGGAGTTCTTCGCGCAGGATGCGGGCGAAGATATTCTGGTCGTCATAGGGTTCGCGCGGGTCGATCGGCATTCATTCGCTCCTTGCGGCTTTTTCGGCGATCCCGGATGTGCCTTCGCGGCGGTCCAGTTCGGCCAGCACTTCAGCCAGCGGCACACCCTTGGCATCCAGCAGTACGAGAAGGTGGAAGATCAGGTCTGCGGCTTCTCCGACAAGCCCGGCACGATCATCGGCCATGGCGGCGATGACGGCCTCTACGGCTTCCTCGCCCACTTTCTGCGCGATTTTTGGTACGCCGCCGGCGTTGAGTTTAGCCACATAGCTTGATCCCGGGTCGCCGGCGCGCCGGCTGGCGATTACCGCCTCGAGACGGGAAAGTGTACCTTCGCTATCCATGACCCGGCCATGCGGCGCGCGGGCGCGTCCGTCAATCCCAGCGTATCGGCAGGGAATCAAACGCAATGATGTTGCCGGAATGGAAGGTCGCTGGCTGGTCCGGATCAAGCCGGAATTCTGGCAGCCGCTTTAGAATCTGCTGGTACAGCACCTGAAGTTCCACTCGCGCCAAATGGGCGCCCAGGCAGCGGTGTACGCCAGCGCCGAAGGCGATATGCACCTTGTTTTCGCGGTTCATGTCGAACTTTTCCGGATCGGGGAATTCGCGCGGGTCAAGGTCTGCGCCGGGGATGAACAGCACTACCCACTCGTTTTCTTTAAGCTGGAGGCCGCCCAGTTCCGTATCCTTTACCACTCGGCGCATTGGCATGGTGAAGGAATAGCGCCGCAGCATTTCTTCCGCTGCGTCGGGGATGCGTTCGGGATTGGCGCGCAGTTCGGCCTGCAGTTCGGGGTGTTGGGCAAGGTGGCGAATACCAAAACCCATGCCGTTGATTACGGTGTCCAGGCCGGCGATGAAAAGCAGGACGGCATAGTCCTCCATCAGTTCGACTGTCATGGGTTCACCGTCGATCTGGGTGGCCCAAAGCAGGCTGATGATATCGTCCTGTGGGTTGTCTTTTCGCGCCAGAATGTCGGGCAGCATGGCGTCGGCCACCTTGCGCGACATCGACGCGCCGTTCATCTGGTTCTCAAGCGTCTTAGCCAGGAATTCATGCACCAGATCGCGGAATTCCGCGAGCCGCGAAGTAGGCAGGCCCATCATTCGCAGGAACACGGTGACGGGCAGTGGTTCGGCAATCGCGGAAAGGAAGTCGCAGTGTCCCTGATCGATGACGTTGTCGATCAGCTCATCGGCAAGCGAGCGTATTTCCTCAATTCGCGAAACGGCGGCCCGAGGCGAAAATGTCTTCTGTAACGGCGCGCGGTATTTCGTGTGTTCGGGCGGGTCCATAGTGATGGGAGTTGCCTGCGGGATGCGCGCTGCGTCCTTCGGCATCATCGCCATCAGCGCGGCCATCTGTTCCTTCGGGACAAAGGTGCTGGTGAAGCGTTCAGGATCGCGCGAAGCCTCGAAAATCTCGGGATGGCCCAGCGCAATCCAGCGTCCGCCATTACGCGGAGTCCAGAACAGCGGTCCTGCGTCACGCAAAAGTTCAGATACGCGTTTATGCGGATCCGCCAGCAGGCCCGCATCGTGCCGCATGTCAAAGTCATAGACGGCTTCGGGCGGGATATGGCTGGGGATCGGCGCTGCTGGCGACATTGCGTTCACGCGTGATTCTCCTGCTGATGCGTTATCCGTGTGCTGGAACTTTTATCCTAGTTCCGCCGAAACCGGCATGTTGGTTGCGGCGCCCCCACGATATCGGAAGCGCCGCTCCAAAGGGTTACAAACGCACCGGTGCTGGCGTGGCGTCCGATGGTTTGCGGGTGCCCAGTGCTTCACGGGAACGAGCCCGGATATACGACCACATCTGGTGGATCTGCTCATCTGTCATGGCTTCGAACCGGGGCATGCCGCGCTCCATCAGCGGGCCTTCCTTCAGCAGTGTGCGAAAGCTTTCGGGATCGAGCGCGATTGCGGATTCGCGCAGGTCTGGCCCCGGAGAACCGGCCGATTGCAGCCCAACGCCGTGGCACGCGGCGCATTGCACTGAAATGGCCCGGCCGGCGACCACAGCTTTTTCGTCGAGCACGATTGCCGGATCGTCGAGGGCATGGACAACCTTGTCCGGTCCCGGCGTGGGTTCAAGCCTCGCCTTGCCATCCAGAGAAAAGGTCAGCAGGCGCCGCGGCTGGGCGCCGTATTTCCAGCCGACATTCATAAGGTCGCCATAGGCCGCACTGGTGCCGCCGTAGCCAACCAGCACGGAGACATATTGCCGGCCGCCGATGCTGAAGCTCATCGGTGCGGAAATGATGCCAAGCCCGGCGTTGAACCGCCACAGCCGCTCACCCGTACGGGCATTGTAGCCACTGAACCAGCCGTCGGCAGTGCCCTGGAAGACGAGGTCGCCAGCGGTTGCCAGCGTTCCGCCGTTCCACAGTTCGTCATGCTGGACTTTCCAAACCTCTTTCTGTGCGATGGGGTCCCAAGCCAGCAGATGCCCCTTGCCGTCGCCAGGGCGCTTCTTGATCTGCTCTACCGACAGTCCCATCACGTTGAAGCCGTTGTCGCCCGGATCGTTGCGGGAAAAGCGGGTGCCGATCTGGTGCATGGGAATATACACCAGCCCCGTCCGGGGGCTGTAGCTCATCGCTTGCCAGTTATGCCCGCCGATAGCGCCCGGCCAGATTTCGGTGAGGCCGGTTTCGTACCGGATGTTCGGTTCTTCGATAGGGCGTCCGGTCTTCAGGTCGATGCCCTTGGCCCAGGTAACGACCGTGGCTTTTTCGGCGGAGATTACTTTTCCCGTCGCACGGTCCAGCACATAGAAGAAGCCGTTGGTTGGCGCGTGCAACAGCACGTCGCGATCCTTGCCGTCGATCTTCAGTGTGGCCATCAGGATGTTGGGCGTGGCCTTGTAGTCCCAGCTGTCGCGCGGGTTTTGCTGATAGTGCCAGATATATTCGCCGGTATCAGCGTCCAGCGCGACGATTGATGAGGTGTAAAGGTTGTCGCCCTTGCTGCCGGGGTCGCGGACATTGGGATCATAAGCTCCGGCGTTGCCCGCGCCGATATAGACCCGGTTTGCCTTGGCGTCGAAAGTCATTCCGTTCCATACGGTGCCGCCGCCGCCGCCGTTCTTCGTGAAATCAGCGCCCCAGGTCTTGGCGGCCGCCTCCATTGCCGGATCGCCGGCGTTCTGCTCCGCTGTTCCAGGCGTGGTATAAAAACGCCATAGCTGCTTTCCGGTCTCTGAATCGAAGGCCGTTACAAAGCCGCGCGCGCCGAAATCGGCACCGCCATTGCCGATGATCACCTTGCCATTCATCGTCCGGGGCGCGCCGGTGCTTATGTTGAGCGCGCCTTCGGGGATCGATTGCGCGATCCACACGACTTTGCCGGTCTTGGCATCAAGCGCGATCAACCGGCCATCCAGCGCGGCGACGAAAACCTTGCCGTTTTCATATGCCGCGCCGCGATTGGCGCCGAACGAGAAGTGCATCTTCGCGGGATTGTGCTTCCAGGTTTCGGGGTCGTATTTCCAAAGAAGCTTGCCGGTCGCACCATCGACGGCATAGACAGTGGCATAGCTGCCGGTGAAATAGAGTGTGCCGTCCACAGCAAGCGGCGTTGCTTCCAGCGTCACTTCGCCGGGCAGATCAAGCGACCAGGCAAGGCCGAGTTGATTGATATTTGCCGGGCTTATTTCAGTGAGCTGGCTGAAACCGGTTTCGTCTGCAGAACCACCCGTGGCTGTCCAGTTCGCGCCGGTGCCGACTGCGGTGCTCGCCTTGGGATCTGCCATGCCGCCGGTGGACGCAGCCAGCGCGAGCGCCGCACAAGCAGCGGCTAAAACACCAAACGATTTGCGGCGCATAGCACCCTCTCCCAATTTTCTTCTTATTTGTGATATGGCCTATATCACTTCATCGGCCCTCGTCGAGCCCCCATTGGCCTGGGCGCTATTCCTTCGCCGCGCGCCCTTTGTAGCTCATGCGCCATTCTGGCGGGAACTTGGCGTCGTTGTTTTTCACCGCGTTGGACAGGCCCTTGCTGAAGGTGTCGATATCGACGCCCAGTTCGTCGGCATCGGTTTTCACCAGAGGCAGCATGGATTCGAGCCACCCGGTTAATACGCTGCCCATGTATTCGCCCTGATGCTGCTTGAAGACTTCGAAGAACGTCTTCTGCATCACGATGGTGTCGGTGGGTCGGTTGCGGGCGCAGGCGAGGGCATATTTCATTGTTTCCGCCTCAAGCTTCTCACGCGGGACGACGCTGTTGACGAAGTGAACCTCGCGCATTTCATCGGCAGTGAAGGGGCGTCCGGTAAACACCATTTCCTGGAACTTGCGCAGGCCCATCATCAGCGTCCATTGCCACATTCGGGCTGCCCACCCGGCATAGCGGAAGGCGCTGTGGCCAAACAGGGAATCGTCGGATGCCACGATGATGTCGGCATCGGCGCATTGGTAAAAATGCCAGCCGTAGCAATAGCCCTTCACCTCGATGATGCTGATCTTCTTGAAGTCCTGCAGGGCCCGCAGCCCGTAGTTGGAATTGGCGTAAAGGTTGGTGAGGTTGGCAAGATAGCGATAGCTGCCCTTGGGAGGGTATTTTATGCCCTCGTCCTCGCCGATCTTGAACTCATAGAGCGGTGAATAATCGGCATCAGGATCATACATCCCTGCCTGTTCCTCAAGGTCTGCACCGCTGCCGAAATGTTGGCCCGTCCCCCGGATGATCAGCACTTTCACATCATCATCAACATTGGCGCGGTGCACTAGGTCGGCAAAACGGATGCGTGCGGCAGCCGTGGGCGCGTTGAGCGCTTCGGGGCGGTTCAGCGTTATGATCGCAATCTTCGTCGCTGGGTCTTTTTCGTACAGGACGATTTCTTCGGCATCGGGCCGTAGTTTGCCGTCGTTCATCCTTCTGTTCCGATCTTTTGGGCAATCATTTGGGCCAATTCATGCAGCTTCAGTTTACCGGTAGCGGTGCGGGGTATGTCGTCCGGGGTCACGACGACGATCCGCTTGGGCACCTTGAAGCTGGAGAGCGTTTCACGCAGGGCGGACCGCAGCGTTTCCTCGCTGAGTACGGCGCCGGCCGCAGGCACCACGGCTGCGACGACCATCTGGCCAAACTCCTCGTCATCCAGCCCGGTGACGACGGCCAGCGCCACATCGGGCAGGGAGTTCATCACCGCTTCCACTTCAAGCCGTGAGACATTGGCGGCGCGCGTCTTGATCATATCGCCGCGCCGGGCGACGAAGGACAGATAATCATCGGCGTCGATCCTCACGAGATCTCCGGTCGGGTAAAAACCGTCGGGCGTGAATACCTCTGACCGGGGCCGTTTGTAGAAGCCGCTCATCAGCGCGCCGCCACGCAGTTGCAGTTCGCCGACGTCGCCTGACGGCACGTCTGCACCGGTGTCCGGATTCACGACCCGGCGTTCGTAATTATTGACGGTGCGGCCAGACGCACCTGGCTTACCTTCTGGTAGACGGAAATTGAGCGGTTCGGCGCTGTGCGGAGCAAAGGTTTCGCTCATGCCCAGCATGTTCGATTGCAACGATGACGGGATCAGTTCGCCTGCCTCGTCCCGGAACGGGCCAAGGCCCACGATGGCATCGACATCGATCCCGCGCGACTTGGCCAGTTCGCGCAGGCGCGCCAGGCCGTCACCCCAGCCATTCAGGCGATTAGCGCGGCATCCAACCAAGGTTTCCAGAACGATTTTCAGATCAGGCGAGACCGGATAGACCAGCGTTGCGCCTTGGCTTAGCACCTGCATTGCCATGGCAAGACCGCCCAGCCAGAACGCCGGCAGCATGGGCAGCATCCGGTCTTCGGGCTTGATCAGAAACAGCCGCGCCAGCTCTGGCGGATGGCGGGTGACGTTCCAGTGGCTGTGGACCACGGCCTTGGGCAGCGCGGTGCTGCCAGAGGTGTAGACGATCACCGCATCCTCGTCCGGTGTCACCTGCGCTTCTACGGCAGCAAGCAGGGCCGCATCGGGAGCGTCAGATGCATCGGCGGCGGCAAGTAGCGCGGCGATATCCTCTGCCCATTCGACACCCTCGGCGTCGTCCATCCAGATCGCACGCAGATAGGGCGCGCCTTCCAGCCGCAGTGATCCCGGCCTTTGTCCGGCAAGCGCGGGGAAAGCGTCGGCGAGTGTGTCGCCATAGTCATGCGCCAGAAATCGCCGCGCGCTGATCAGCGTCTGGATGTCGCTATGGCGCAGGATGTAGGCCAGTTCGCGCGGCGTGGACAGCGTGCTGACAAGCGTCGCCAGCGCTCCAATCCGCAGTGCTGCAAGAAAGGCGGTGATCCAGAAGATGCCGTCAGGCGCCAACAGTGCAATCCGGGTTCCCTTGCCCGCTCCCGCAGCGAGCAGTGCCCGGGCCATCTGGGCAGAGCGCCGTTCAAGTTCCGCATAGGAAATGGTTTCGGCAATGGTCGCGATTGCATCGTGATTACCGCGCGCGGCGGCAATCTGGTGCAGCATTGCTGGAACAGTCGATGGCAGTTCGGCCTGTGGCATTGATCCTCCCTTTGCGGTCAAGAATGCCGGGGACGTAACATTTGGTCCACCAGCATTGGCTGGAACATTTGCGCGTATCGTTCCAGCGGCCATTACGCGCCCGTTGACCAACTGCGGCGGCTTGGGCGAAACTGGTGCAGTACGCGTCACAGCGCGGCGGATCGGGAGATGGGCATGGAAGAGGCGCAGCAGCGGAAGGTGGCCTTCGTCACAGGGGCAAGTTCGGGTATCGGCAAAGCAACCGCAGCGGCCTTTGTTGCCAAGGGTTATGCGACAGTGCTGGTCGATCGCGATGAATCCGCCGGCCTCTCGGTCGAGGCTGAACTGGGCAAGGTGGGAGAATGCCTGTTTATCGCCTGCGAGGTGGCAGACGATGCCTCCGTGGAAAGCGCAGTCGCGCAGGCTGTCGAAGCCTATGGGCGCCTGGATGCCGTGTTCAACGCCGCCGGGATCGATGGCGAAAAGGGCAGGTTTACGGCTGATTGCAGCGTGGAGAATTGGCACCGCGTGTTGGCGATCGACCTGACCGGCGTATGGCACTGCATGCGCCACCAGATCCCGCGGATGCTGGAAAGCGGCGGCGGGGCTATCGTCAATTGCGCCTCTACCGCCGGAATTTCGGGTGCGATGACCTATGCCGCCTATTGTGCCGCCAAGCACGGCGTAATCGGACTGACCAAGGCGGCGGCATTGGAGTATGCGCGGCAGGGCATCCGCGTAAACGCTGTTTGCCCCGGAATGATCGACACCCCGATGACGCAGGGCTTGGCCGTCGATGTGTTGCAGCCGTTGCTTAACAGCAGTCCGTCTGGCCGCATGGGCCAACCCGAAGAGATCGCTTCGGCCGTATTATGGCTGTGTGACGAGAGCGCCAGCTATGTCGTCGGGCAAGCCATTGCGGTGGACGGCGGCTGGACGTCACAATGACCGAAACGCGCTTCTAAGGATGGGCGGCTCCTGCGAATAGTTATACGGAGAAAGTCGCCGCCTGCCCATGTTGCAGGCCTTCGGTATCGATCAGGTTCCACACCACCGCATTCTCGATCCGAAAACGCCTGCCCTTCGCGCTGATGCGTGTCCCGGCATAATCGTCGATGAAGCCATGCGCGCTCACCCGGTCCAACAAGGCCTGCCGCTCGTCACGCAAGGGAGCCTCGGCGGACAGGCGTGAAGGCAGCTGGGCAAACTCGTCAAAGGTAGTTTCAAAGGCCGCTAGTGCAGCCTTGTTGCCGAAGAAGAAGATCGGATCCGGGCCCGATGCGTGGGCGACAATGGCTTGGGGGGCGTTCCACAGCGCGGCGATGGGTTCGTCTTGCATTTCTACCAGCGGGCGGCCCAGCAGACGCTGGAAGCTTTCGGCGATCAGCGTGATGCGTTGGCGCATCGCTGGATCGGTAAACGCAGCGGGAAAGGTCATGGATATTCCGCCTCGACACGCGCTTTCGCCGAAAGCATCGCTGCGACCAGGCTTTTGGTATCGCCTGCGCCAGCCCCGCCATCCACGGCGATTATTTGTCCGGTCACATAGCTTCCACGGTCGCTGGCGAAGTAGAGCGCGGCATTGGCGATGTCGTCTGTTGTGCCCTCCCGCTTGATCGGCTGCACATCCAGGCGAACTTCACGGATGACCTCTGCGATCCGGCGCTGCTTTTCGGCATCCGCACCGGCTGAATCGCGGAAGGTGCCCATGGCAGTAGGGACATTGCCGGGGCAAATGGCGTTCACCCGGATGCCATGCTCGCCCAGTTCAATCGCTGCCGTCTGGGTGAAGTTCTGCACGGCCGCCTTGGATGCGCGATACACTGGCAGGCCGAACCCCGCTCGCAGTCCGCCCAGGGATGAGATGTTTACGACAGAACCCCCACCATTCGCCGCCATGTGGCGCGCGGCGATTTGGGTGCCCAGCATGGTCCCCAGGACGTTAACGTTCATCACCAGCTCAAACCGGGGAAATTCGTCATCGATCAGCCGGCCATAGGAGTTGTCGTTCATCCCGGCGTTGTTGACCATGGCATGCAGGGCGCCAAACTCTGCCACGGTGTAGTCGACCAAGGCCTGCATCTGGTCTCGCTGCGAGACGTCGGTGCGGATGAAACGCGCGTTCGCGCCCAGTTCGGCTGCTGTGGCCTTGCCCGGCTCTTCCTCAACATCGGCGAGCACAACCCTGGCCCCTTCGGCGACGAACATCGCAGCTATGCCTTTGCCCAGCCCGCGCGCAGCGCCTGTGATAATTGCGACCTTACCGGCCAGTTCATCCGCCATTTATTCTCTCCCGGTCATGCCGTGCTGCGTGTCTAGCCTTGATGTTGGCGGCCGCAAGCCGTGCAGGATGAGACTGGGTGTTGCATGGCTTGGTTGTCCGGTGCCATGGTTGACCGCAAGGGAGACGGAAATGGACAAGCGCTTGCTCGGCCAGGGGCTAGAAGTTTCGGCCATCGGCCTTGGCTGCATGAGCCTTAGTGGCGCCTATGGCGATGCGCTGTCGATTACGGCAGCTGCGGACCTGCTGCGCGCCGCCTATGATCGCGGCATCACCTTTTTCGATACGGCAGAGATTTATGGGCCGTTTCTTAACGAGAAACAGCTGGGCAAGGGCCTTGGCCCGATCCGCGACAAGGTAGTGATCGCCACCAAGTTCGGTTTCAAGCTGGTGGAAGGTGAAGCCACCGCCCAGGGAATGGATAGCCGCCCCGAACACATACGCGCGGTGTGCGATGCCTCGCTGGAACGGCTGGGGACCGATCATATCGATCTTTTCTATCAGCACCGCGTCGACCCCGACGTGCCGATAGAAGATGTTGCTGGTACGGTGGCGGAACTGATCCGCGAAGGGAAAGTACGACACTTCGGCCTGTCGGAGGCCGATCCCGTCACCATACGTAGGGCCCATGCCGTGCAACCCGTCACTGCGTTGCAGAGCGAATATTCCCTGTGGACCCGCAATATCGAAGCAGAAGTACTGCCCACGCTGCGCGAATTGGGTATCGGGCTTGTACCCTACAGCCCACTTGGCCGGGGCTTCCTGACGGGAAGCGTCAAGCCTGACACTGTGCGCGAAGGCGATTTTCGTCACACCATGCCGCGCTTCTCCGGCGAAGCGGGAGCGCACAATTTTCGCCTGGTGGAGGCGCTACAGAAGCTGGCGGAGGAGAAGGGCTGCACGGCTGGCCAACTCGCACTCGCCTGGGTGCTGCATCAGGGGGACGACGTGGTGCCGATCCCCGGCACGCGGCGAGTGGAGCGGTTGGAAGAGAACATCGCGGCCGTCGATTTAGCGCTCAGCGCGAGTGATTTCGCTGCCATCGAAGCCGTCTTTCCGAAGGATGCCGTGCAAGGGGGACGTTATCGGTGAATGACGCCAGCACCCTGGCCGGTGATCCTGCCACGCTGGTCGGGGAAATAGAAGAACGCGCACGCCGGGTGGAAACGCCCTGCGGAGAGGGCGCGATGGTATGGCGCATCTGGGGCGATGATCGCGGCGGTGTTCCGCTGGTGCTTGGTCATGGCGCACAAGGCGCGTGGTCGCACTGGATTCGCAACATTGATGCGCTGGCTGGCGCGGGCCGGATGGTGATTGCAGCTGACCTTCCGGGGCATGGCGATTCCGCTGATCCGGCCACCCCGGATCATGCCGGTATCTCGGCCGCGCTGGCCGAAGGGCTGGGGCAGATTCTGGGCGGCGGGCGCACGGTGGATCTGCTCGGTTTTTCCTTTGGCGGGGTTGCCTTCGCCTACTTTGCTTCGCTGTATCCCGAATGGGTCCGTCGGCTGATCCTGATCGGCTGCGGCGGGCTGGATACGCCGCCTGGGCAGATCGATCTGCGCCGCGTCGCAGGGCTTGAAGGAGAGGCGCGACAGGCAGCGCTAAAGGCCAATCTGTTGGGGTTGATGCTCCACCATCCCGAAAGCGCCGATGACCTTGCGATGCATCTGCTGGTCCGCAATGCGCGCCGAAGTGCGATCAACCCGCAAACACTAGTACTGCCTGATCGGCTGGCCGCTGTCCTGCCGGGTGTATCGGTTCCGGTCGATGCGATTTGGGGGGCGTTTGACCGTCCCCACCCAGCGCCGCATCTTCAGGAAGCGGTGCTCCGCCGAAGTCATCCCGATGCCGATTTTCGCGTGATTAAGGATGCCGGGCACTGGGTGATGTATGAACGGCCTGATACGTTTAACGAAACGCTGCTGGCCATGTTGGATACTATGGCAGGGGAATAGCCATGCGGACCTTTACCAACGCGCGGGTTTTCGATGGCAGCAAGGCTTTGCCCGGGCTGCAGACCGTGGTGGTTGAAGGCAATCGCATTGCTTCGGTCAGTGACCGCCCGGCAGAGGGCGATGCTATCGATCTTGGCGGGATGACGCTGATGCCCGGCCTCATAACCTGCCATTTTCACACTGATTTCTACAAGTTCACACTGGCCGACGGCCTCGCGGGGGAGCCGCTGGGCAAGGAACTACCGCCCGGCGTGCTGATGGCGATTGGCGTGCGCAATTGCGGGGTGCTGCTGGAAAGCGGCTTCACCGGTTATGTTGGTGCCGCCTGCGGGCATGACATCGACGCCCAGCTCAAGATCGCGATTGCCGAGGGAATTATTCCCGGGCCGCGTATCCGCGCCTGCAGCGCACACATCGGTACGACTGGCGATGTGAACGACAGCCGCAAGTGGTGGCGGCGTTTCGATTCTCCGGGAACCGATGTCTTCGTCGATGGGCCTGAAGATATGCGCAAGACGACGCGCGAATTCATCCGGCGCGGCGCGGAAACCATCAAGATATTCACCAGCTCTGGCCACGGTGGCCTGCCCTGGCCAGTGCCGCGCAATATGGCGCGGGATGAGATCGCCGCTGTGGTCGAGGCCGCCCATATGCGGGGCGCCATGGTGCGGGCGCACGCGGCCACGAAGGAAATGATCCGCGAGTGTGTGGAACTGGGCGTCGACATCATCGACCACGGCGATGAGATCGATGAGACGATCATCGCGATGATGGCCGACCGCGGTACATTCTGGGTGCCGAGCCAGGTCTATCCTGATTGCATGGTGAGGCTGGGATGGGGAGATGCGCGGTTGCGGGCCGATTGCGACAACGTTCGCGCGATGCTGCCTGTGGCGCAGAAGGCGGGCGTTCGCATACTGACTGGCGATGACTACAGCGGCGTCTTTCGCGATGTGCTGGAAGACGATCCGCTGGACCACAAGGTGGGCGATTATGGCCGCGAGTTCGCGTTCTATGCCGCAATGGGTCTTTCGCCGGCTGAAGTGTTGAGCTGGGGCACGAAGAACGCGGGCGAAGCGCTGAGCGGGGGCCGGGATAGACTCGGCGTGGTGGAAGCGGGCGCCTTGGCCGATCTGATTGTCGTCGATGGTGACCCGCTGGAGGATCTTTCGCTCCTGTCGCGCCCTCAGGAGGCACTGAAGGCCGTGATGCGGGATGGCGTCGTTGTGGTGGATCGTTTGCCGCCCGAAGCGCAGCGGCGCAAACAGGCAGCCTAAGCGGCGAGATGTCAGCGGAAAACCACGAGGCACGGCGGCAGCGGATTGCCGAGATCGTCCTGCAGGTCATCGCGCGTGAGGGGCTTGAAGCGGCAACTGTCCGTCGCATCGCGGCCGAAGTGGGGTTCAGCACGGCAGTCGTTACCTACTATTTCGAAAACAAGCAGGACCTGTTGTTCTCTGCCTTTCGCCTGCTTGGCGAACTGAACCGCGCCAAATTTGATGCGTTCGCGAACCGGCAGCCGCCCGACCTGGTAGGTTTCCTGCTGTCGATGACGGCGCTCGATATCGAAGACCGGGCCGGTTGGCGCGCCTGCGTTGCCTTTTGGGAACGCTCGCTGGACGCCCCCGAATTCGCTGCAGAGCTTCGCCGTTGGATCGGTCAGGTGCTGGACCGCATCGAATTGCTGATTGCCGCACTTCAGCCCGATTGCGCCGATCGCCGCCAGATAGCGACACAGTTGTTCGATCTGGTGCAGGGCATATCAACGCACATGCTGTTTGATCCAGAAAGCTGGTCGGCAGAGGCGGTCCGACAATCGCTTTCCAGAACTGTCCGAACCCTGCTGGCTCCCCGGCTTATAACAGGCGTTTGAATTCGGCACGCCAGCCGTGCAGCGCGGTTGAGCGGCCTCTGCGCGTGGAGTAGCAATCGTGCGTCAGCCGCCGGAGAGCGGATCTGGGAGCAGGAGCCTCGCGATAATGGAGCCGCATCGGCGTAAACGGGATTATATGCAGCTGTGCTGGGTGGTGCCCGATCTTGAGGTCGCCATCGACCACTGGGTGAATGCCAGCGGTGCCGGGCCATTTTTCCTGTTTGAGGACGTACACTTCACCGACAGCCACTATCGCGGCCGTTCGGCAGACATTCCGCCGCATCGTGCGGCCATCGGCCAGTTCGGCGAAACCCAGATTGAACTGATCTGCCCGACCGGCGCTGGTCCCGGCATCTGGACTGATGTGGTTCCGGCAGGTGGTTTTGGCTTTCACCACAGCGCGCTGCTCTGCACCGATTACGATGAACAACAGGCTGCCTATCGCGCGGCTGGTGCCGAGGTGGCGTTTGAAGGGCTGATGATGGGGGCGAAGACCTGTTACCTCGACACGGTGAAGTCGCTGGGCTTCATGACCGAATTGATTACCGCCAATCCAGTTGCAGCAATGGTCTTCGGTGAATTCCGCAAGGCGGCGCAGGGCTGGGACGGCTCCGACCCGGTCCGGAGGCTGGGATGAGCGGCGTACTTCCCCCGGGGTTCGCTGTGGCAGAGCCATTCGTTGCCGACTGGGTGTTACCCGATGCCGCCGCCCGCATGGCAAAGCGGCAGTCGAGCCGGATCGAGGATTTGCGGCGCTTTTACGGTGTAATGCTGCCGCTGGGAGAGGCCGCGCTGGCGCATCTGCGTGACTTTGAACTGGGATCCGTGCCCGAGGACAGCGAGCGTCTGCTGAAGCTGATGCTGGCTTTGGCCGAAGTCGCTCCGGCGGTCGAATGGTATAACGACCCCCGCGTTTATGACGGCTTCCCGGTGGAGCGCATCCGGTATCTGCGGCAAATTCCCGATACAGCGGCGCAGGCATGAAAGGACTGCGGTGATGAATGAACTTAGCAAGCCGCCGGTTCCGGGCATTGGCCTTACCGCCAAATATCCGGAATTGGGCACAGGCCCTGTCGATACCGCGATCTATCACCAACCGGAAATCTACGCGAAGGAGATGGAGGCTATCTTCAAGCGCAGTTGGTACATGATAGGGCGGGTGGAGCAGATCCCGAAGCCCGGCGATTTCTTCACCAGCTACATGCCAACATTCCGGCAGGAGGTGCTCGTCTGCCGTGATCGCGAGGGCAGTGTGAATGCTTTCCACAATGTCTGCACCCACCGCGGCAATGTCGTGGAGCACCGGCCCAGCGGCCACAGCAACGGTCTTTTTATGTGCCGTTTTCACGGTTGGTCCTATGATCTCAAAGGCAACCTTGCGCGCATCCGCGATGAAGAGGGCTTCTTCGGCATTGATAAGGCCTGCAACGGACTGAAGACCGTGCCGATGGGTATTTGGGAAGGGTTCATCTGGGTTAGCTCGGTGGATGATCCACATCAGAGCCTTGGGGAATTCCTTGGCGAGCAGGGCGCCGACACGGCTGGTTATCCTTGGGGTGATTGCACGCAGTTCTACCAGTTTGAGACAGAGATCGATTGCAACTGGAAGCTGGTGAACGACAGCCCGGCAGAGGTCTATCACATCCCTGTCCTTCACCCGAATTCGGCCGCACCGACCATGATGGCTTCAGGAAACACCATGGGCCGATTGCTGGATGCAGAAATCAAGGGAAACCACCGCACCAATTCGCACTATAGTGTGATGGGCGAGCCAAAACCGGTGCAGAAGCTGGCCTATTTTCACGCGGCCGCTGCGCAGAACGTGGCGGTGGACGAAAAGGGGTACGAGCTGCCCAAGGGCATCAATCCGGCACGTTCACCGTGGTGGACGGTGGACCTCATCATGTTCTTTCCGACCATCGGCTTTACGCTGTCGGCGGGTATGTACACCGCGCATCAGGTCTGGCCAGTTGGCCCCAACAAAAGCATCTATCAGCAACGCGTCTTCGTGCGCCCCGCGCGGACAGCGGCGGAACGGTTTGGCCAGGAAAACACGATGGTCGAATTCAGGGACGTGGTGATGGAGGATTTCTCGACGTTGGAGCGCATCCAGCGCGCCCTCGACAGCGGGCAAATCCGGCAGTTCCACTATCACGACCATGAACTGGCCCTGCGCCATCAGCATAAGGTGGTGACGGACATCCTTGCGCAGTATGATCGCGAACAGGCCGGAGACGCCGCATGACGACAGCAACCATGGCCAACCCTTGCCGAGCGGTGACGCCTGAGGAAGTGGCGCATTACAAGGACAAAGGCTGGGTCCAGCTGAAACGTTTCATTGATCCAGAAATGCTTGAAACGCTGCTGGCCAAGGCGAAGGGCCTGATGGGGGAGGATGGCGACAGCAATCCGTCCTATGGCATTGATCAGCCCTACTTTAACGCCTTTGCCGCCAGCGGGTATAATGATGACAAGGTGCGCCCCCTGTTCGCTGGCATCGGCGCGGCTTCAACGGCGCTGATGGATCGCAAGGCGAACTATGGCGTACGCCTGTTCAGCGATTTCTTCGCGCCGAAGCTTCCTGCCGCGAAGAAGACCCGCAACATGGGTAATGGCCCAACGAGCTTTCACCAGGACTTCATCACCTTTGCCGTGGATCGTGCCGGCGGCATGACCTTCTGGATTCCGCTTGAACCTTATGGACCGGAAGCCGGGACCATGTCGTTCGTCAACGGCTCTCACCGGCTGGGCGTGCTGGGAAACTATACCAGCTATGACGGCAAGGACATCCGCGAGGTCTGGCCGGATCTGGATGATCTGGAAATGTCGGAACAGGTCACTTACGAATTGGGCGACGTGACCGTGCATACACATTTCACGGTGCATGGTGCCGGAGCGAACACGCTTGACCGGCCTCGCTGGGCCTATCTTGTGTTGCCGCAGCCTGCCGATGCCCGCTGGAACGGTGCGCCGCCAGAGGCTTTCGACCCGGCGGCGCACAATATGACGCCCTATGGTGTGTTCCCGGACGATGCTTTCCCGATTATCGGCTGAGCGCAGGGGCCGCCAGCCCCAGCCACCGCGCCATTGCAGGGATGCGGGACAGAACCAGCCGCTCGATAATCCAGAGCGCGATCAGCGATGCGGCCAGCAGGGGCAGCATCGCAGCCAGGACGATCACGATTGCAGCCATGCCCCGTGCTTTGGTCGGTGCAGCCGGCGGTGCTCCCAACTGGCCATCGGGTTTGCGATTGCGCCACATCATAAAGCCGCTGACTGATAGCGTTATCAGCATCAACGCCGTCAACACGCCCACGATCTGGTTGAACAGGCCAAGCAGTTGGCCCTCATGCCAGGCGATGCCGTAATTCACCACCTGGTCGACGGGGTGCTTGTCGGAAAAGTCCTGCCGCGCAACTTCCCGGCCACTTGTGGGGTCGTAACTTACCGAGCGGACCAAAGGGCGGTTCTGCGTTTCTGACTTCACTGTCCAGACACCCCCTGTCGGCGGGCCAAAGGCCTGAGGCGCGCCGGGTGGCAGCACGAGGACCGGGGAGGCCATGCGCTCACCCCGTGCCTTTGCTACCACATAGCCAAGGCGCATCTGACCCGGAGTATGATGCGCGTGGTCGTGGGGCGTTGCCTCCGCATCCGCGCCGGCCATCGCCGCCGCCATCGCCTGATGATCGTGATGGGCATGAGGGTCGCTGCCACCTGTCTTCCAGTCCTGTGGGCCCTGAACCAAACCCAGTTCCGTGCGGACCATTCGAAACGCGCTGCCCCATACGCTTGCCCACGGTAGGCCGGTGACGAGCAGGGCAAGCGCCAGTCCCGACACCCAGAAGCCGGTTACGGCGTGCAGATCGCGCAGGGCGGCGCGCCCTCCGCGGTCCAATCGGGGCCACACCACGCCGCCAAGCCCGCGCCCGTCCGGCCACCACAGATACAGCCCCGTCAGGATCATGACGATGGCCCAGCTTGCGGCGAGTTCGACCAGCCAATCCCCGACCCGACCAATCATCAGCGAGCCGTGAAAGCGCGCTATCGTGGGTGCGATGCGGGCATCGGGGTCCAGGCTGCCCAGCACTTTGCCTTGCGGCGAAACAAACACATCGATCATCTGCCCGCTACTGGGCAACGCAAGATGGATCATGGCTGCGTCGCCTGGCGCCTGCGGCACGCGATAGGCATGGAACATTGCGCCGGGATAGGCTGTCTGCGCAGCCTGCAACTGGCGGTCGGGTGAGGCTGCACCTTCGGTGGGAAGTCCCCGAAAGCTGCTTTCCTCCCAGCGTTCAATTTGCGGTTTGAACAGGTAGATTGCGCCGCTGACCGACAGGATCAGGATCAGCGGCACGACCAGCAGCCCGGCATAGAAATGCCAGCGCCAGATGGTGCGATAGAGTGCGGCCGTGCCGGTCATGGTCTAGAACCTCGCCCGCACGCCGGCATAGAACGCGCGGCGTTCGACCGGGTAGTAGATCACCGAACTTGGTGTCGCGGTGATGACTGCAGAGATGTCGCCGACGGTCTTCTTGCCGGTGAGATTACGTGCATCGATGAAGACATCTACGCCTTTCGCCACTGTTGCGCCGCCGGTCAGACCCAGCAATGCATAGTCCGGCGCGCGCGTCGTGTTGGTGTAATCAACCCATGCACCCTGCGGGACCCATTCGACATTGGGGGAGACGTGCAGCGCGTCGGTGCCTAGCCGCACTTCGGTGCGCAGTACGTGGCGCGGTACCACCGGCAGCCGATTGTCGCCGAACTGTGTGTCGTCATCGAAATGGAAGTTTGAATAGAGCCATGTCTGGCGGATGCGCAGCCAGTCTGCTGGATTAAGCGTCAGTGCCGTTTCCACGCCTTCATGGATAGTCCTTCCGGCGTTGAAGGTTGAAGCCGGGATGTCGGGGCCGACGTTGTATTGCAGCATCTCGCCCGTCAGCTTGGCCCGATAGAATGCGACGTCCCAGTTTGCCCAGCCGATGCTGCCGCGTGTTCCCAGCTCTGCTGTCCATGCGGTCTGTTTGCGAACAGGTACGAAGGCCGCGACTTGCGCCAATTCCACAAATGTCGGGAATTCAGCCGAGTGGCTGTAGTTGGCGAACAGTTGCACGCGCTCGTCCGGTTGCCAAAGCAGACCAAATTTGGGCGAGAAGCTGTTATACGACGCCTCGCCGGTGATCCTGGTTGGCACGATCTGATCCTGCCTGCGGTGTCCGTCGGCATAGATGCCTCCGCCAACCATGCTGAAACCCGGCAGAACTTCGGCGCGCAGTTCGCCATACAGGCTGGTGGTGCGTGCATCTTGCTTTGCATTAAACGTCAGCGCTCCGCGCTTGCCACCCATATTGACGAGGCGGCGGGAGTTGACGTCTCCCCACCGGGATTCGCCGCCCAATGTGGCCGAGAAGATACCCGATGCCCAATCGATCCGGGCAAAGACGCCCTTGTCGACTGAGTCCTGATCGATGACTTGGTAGATCGGGTGGTAAAGTTCCTTGGTGTTGAGAAATACACCGGCGTTCAGCGTAGCGGCTCCGAGCTGGAATGTAGTGCGGTTCTGCAGCCGCAGCGAATTGATATCGCGCGCCTGATCGTTAACGAAATTGCCGGTTTTTGGCTTAGTGAGCACCACGGACAGCGGCAACGCGCCGGGCAGTTCCTGCTCTATCCGGTTCACGCTTGCGTAGAATCGCGTGGAAACCCCATCGGATATACGAAACCCGGTGTTGCCATGAAAGCGCAGCGAATCGCGTTTGGCGTGCTGGCGATCCCCGTCGCTGCTATCGGCGCTGGCCGCCACCCATGCATTGGCGTTTTCGTCCCCGAATCCGGCCGAAACAAGGCCCCGCACAGTATTGAACGAACCCGCATCAAGGCGGGCATATAGACCGCGCGCGTTGTCGCCAGTTGGTGTCACGCCATTGATTGCGCCGCCTAACGTTCCTGAACCAAGGCGCAGGGCATTGGCGCCGCGATAGACCTCCAGATAATCGAAGAAGGCGGGGTCAAGCTCCTGAAAGTCGCCGTTGCCATCGGCAAGGTTCAGGGGAATGCCATCCTGCATGAGCGTCAGGCCGCGCATGTGGAAGCTGCGGGAGATGCCGGATCCCCGAATGGCGATGCGGACCTCCTGGCCAAAGCGTGGCTGCATGTAGATGCCGGGTGAAAAACCCAGCGCATCACGCAGAGAGACCAGCGATTTGTCGGCGTACTCTTCATGCCTGACGATATCGGCGCCGCCGGGCGTGGCGGCAGCTTGCTGCTCTGCAGCGTCGGTGGGTGCACGGGCGGTTACGATGATTGTCTGGCGGTTTTCACTGTCGGTCCAGTCGTCGGCTTCATCGGCAAGTGCAGGGGTAGCCAGAAAAAGCGTCGCGGCAAGCGCGCTAAGGGAAGTTCTCATGGAAATGGGTATCTCGCTGAAGGATGTGTACGCGCGGTGCGGCATCCTCAAAGTGCAGTCAGCCGTGCGCAAAGGCCGGCAGTGTTACTTTGTCAGGCGAGGGCGGGAGGCGCGCGCAGGGGCGGGCGAAGCCACGATGCAATCCGGGCGGCAGGTGGCGGGGCGGGAAGGAGGCCCAGCGCCAGGATGAACGCCAGCGCAATCGCCACAAGTTCCGGCGGCGTACTGCCCAGCGAAGCCATCGAAAGTGACGACCACGAACAGGCATTGGCGCTCTGGTCGTTGGAGGCTTCACTGTGGCCGGTTTCCCGGGGCACCGTTATGTCATGGGTGATCCGCGTGCCTTGCGCATCGGCGCAGATCGTCACGGTCAGCACCGTGAACTGCGGTGCAATCATATAGCCGGCGGGAATCGTCGCCTTCATGGCCAAGGCCAGCGCCACAAGCAGTGCGGCGATGAGGCGGTGGGTGCCAAGAAAGGTGCGCAGCGTGTCCACGGCAGGGGGCTCTAGAGTGATGCGGAGCCGCTGTCATCCTTGAATATGAGACGGGTGGGTGCCTTAGTCAAAGCCGTTGGCAAGAAATTGCTCCGCCAGCCCAGCTAGCAGCGCGGCGCCCCGAGGCAGTACGGATTCGTCCAGTATCATACGGGGTGAGTGGATGCTGCAGCAGTTCGCCCAGTCATCGCCTGCGTGCGCCACGCCCAGGAAAAACATCGCGCCGGGTACTTTCTCCAGCACATAGGCGAAGTCTTCTGCGCCCATGATCGGTTCTCCCAGTCGCTGAAACGATCCGGCGCCGAACAGCGTCTGGGCGACACGCTCGCCAAAATCGACTGCTTTCGCGTCGCAGATGGTGACCGGGAAGCCTTCCGTGATCGTGACATTGGCAAAAAGGCCATGTGCCTCGGCAATGCCGCCAGCCAGCCGCCGCACCGCTTCGTGTAATTTCGCGCGGTTGTGCGCGGAAAGCGTGCGCATCGTGCCTTTCAGCGCTGCGCGGTCTGCGATGACATTATGCGCCGTCCCGCCTTCTATCCGGGCAATGGTGACGACGACTGGATCAGCCGGATCGAAACGCCGGGTGACCAGCGATTGCAGCGCCATCACGATCTCGCACGCCACAGGTATGGGATCGAGCGCATTGTGGGGCATTGAGGCATGGCCGCCGCGCCCTTCAACTACGATATCAATCTGGTCCGCTGCGGCCATCAGCGGCCCCGCGCGCCCGGCGACCAGGCCGTGCGGCGCATTGGGCATGACGTGCAGGGCAAACGCTGCGTCGGGCAGGGGATTGAGCAGACCATCGTCCATCATGAAGCGGGCACCGTGCCATCCCTCCTCTCCCGGCTGAAACATAAAGTTGACTTCACCTTTAAGTTTTTCAGCTTGTGCAGCAAGGAGTTCTACCGCGCCAGCCAGCATCGCGGTGTGCGCGTCATGGCCGCACGCATGCATCGTGCCGGGAATGGTGGAGGCGTAGGGCAAGCCGGTTTCCTCGGGCATTGGCAGCGCATCCATGTCTCCGCGCAGCAACACACGGCGGCCCTCTCCAGTTCCGCCCTTCAGCACAGCGACCAAGCCAGTGGTAGCTCCCCCCTCACGCCATTCCAGGGGTAGATGCGCCAACGCTGCGCGCACTTTGTCGCGCGTCATCGGCGTCAGCAGGCCAAGCTCCGGTTCGGCATGAATAGCCCGGCGGAGGGAGATGATCCGGTCCGATATGGCCCCGGCGCGGGCGAAGAGATCTTCAGGCAGCATGGCGACATGATAGCCGAGCCTATTTTGCTGTCGAGCCTTCGTCGATGGCATTATCGGCCGCGTCGTCCTTGTCGATATGGCGCAGGGTTTTGAATGCCATCGCGCCCATCGCGATATAGACGACGCTGGCCGCGATCGCGACAGACCAGGCTACGCCTACTGCGCCATGCACATGCAGCACGCCGATGCTGATGCCCAACGCGACGATAGCCAGAACGCGGGCGAGAAGTGCCAGACGGACCCGTCCGGTAGAGTGCAGGACTGGCTCGAACGCCACGCTGGCCAATTCGAAGCTGGCGGCAATAGCCAGCGGAACCAGTACTACGGCACCTTCTTCGAAAGCCTCGCCGCCTACTAGCGCAAGCAGTTGTTTGCCCGCGACCAAAGCGAGGGCAACGACGATGGCGCCTGTGACTCCAGCGATCTTGCTGGTCTGGACCGTCAGCTTGCGAAATTCGGCAGCCTCGGATTGCGCGCTGGCGCGGGAAACCTCGGCATAGACGGCGCGCGTTAGCAATGTGGATAGCTTGCTCATCGACTGGGTAAGCTGGCTGGCGAGCCGATAAAGCCCCGCCGCCTTGGTGCCGGCAAGGGCACCCACGGTGAGTAGAGGGCCATAACGGGTCACGGCACCAAGCACCGAACTGGCATAGGATGCCAGGAAGAAGCGACTTACCCCGTCATTTTCCTCAAGCGCCAGGCGCCAGTCTTTGAGGTACGATAACTTCACGGCCTTTGGGCACAACTTGCGCGCCATCGCCCAATAGCAAATGGCCTCAAGGATATCGATCAGCGCCCACGCCAGCAAAAAGCGGCCCACGGTTGGACCCGTCCACCAAATGGCAACAGCGGCAAACAGCCGGCCGATCGGGACTATCGCTTCGACATACACGGCCATGTCAAAGCGATCCAGCGCCCGTACGATGCCTGTTGGAGCCGAAACAAGCGCCCACAGCATCGCACAGCAGAAGGCAAACGCCATATCCAGAAAGGCCGGGTTAAGGTCCAGCGTGTCGGCAAAGCCATAGATCAATGCATAGGCGATGACGCAGCCGACAACGGCGCCGATCATGTCAATAACGCCGCAAAGCATTCCCAGTCGGCCGAACTTGGCCCAATCTTTACGATGGACGTGCGGCGCTCCATAGCGGACGACGACCTGCCATGTCTGGAAGCCGGCAACGGCGATAAGCGCCTGCGCGGTGCCGAAAATCAACGAAAAGTGGCCGAAATCCTTAAGTCCCAGCGTCCGGGTAAGGATGATGAGATAAACAAGGCTACAAAGCGCGCCAAAGCCCTTGCCGCCAAGCAGCCACGCCGTGTTAGCGAATATGCGCCCCATTGGCGATTTAGGCTGTGGTCGGACGCGAGCAGCGGACATGGCTATCGTCTGGACGAGGGCACTCACAAGCGCAAGTGCGACTGAATGGTAAGCTGTTGCAATCGCTTTCCCTGCGTTTCGCCAGCGTCTACAGCCTGCCCATGATCGAACATGCCATCCTCCTCAGCGCGGGCCAAGGCTCACGCATGTTGCCGCTGACCGCTGAGCGGCCGAAGTGCCTGATAGAGTTCTCGGGCCGTTCACTGCTGGAATGGCAGATAGAGATGCTTGCGCGCGGCGGGGTAAAGCGCATTGACGTTGTGACCGGCTTCATGACTGACATGGTGGAAGAGGTGCTGAGAGGCCTCCACGATCCCCGCGTTGAGGTGACGGCGCGTTTCAACCCGTTTTACAAGGTCGCGGATAATCTGGGTTCCTGCTGGATCGCGCGTGACGCGATGGAAGGAGATTTCCTGATTCTCAACGGCGATACGCTGGTTTCTGAAGAGATTGTCGCCCGCGTGCAGCAGGGTTCAGATTGGCCGATCGCCGTTACAGTGGATGTGAAGGACAGCTATGACAGCGATGACATGAAGGTCACACGCGAAGATGGCCGCCTTCTGCGCATCGGCAAGACGCTTACGGCGACGGAAAGCAACGCTGAATCCATTGGTTTTCTTGCGTTTCGAGGGGAAGGTGCCGCGTTATTCCGCAACGCCGTACGCGCCGCAATGCGAACGCCAGAAGGCGTGCAGCACTGGTATCTGAAGGTAATCGATAGCCTGGCACCAACGGGCAAGGTCGGGACAGTCTCGATCGAAGGGCTTGGCTGGGCCGAGGTCGACTTCCTTAACGATATCGAGATTGCATCCGCGCTGGTGGAACAGTGGGCCTGACCGGCTCTAGCCTTCACCCCTTCAGCATCGCCAGCAATTCACTGGCGGCACGTTCGGCGGCATCGTCCTGCGGGTTGCCAAACGCCCGCCGCGTGACCTCACGTTGAAGCTGGACAAATTCCGCATGGCGCTGCTCTGCCCGACGTAGCGCGGGCACAATCTCGTCCACGCTCTGAACTGTTTCGCCCATTGTCCATATGGTGGGCAGAATCGTGTCGTCGACGCCGCCGTCGCCAACCGTGTCAAAGAACACGCAGGGGCGCGGAAACAGCAGGTATTCGTATATCTGACTGCTATGCTCGCCCAAGTAGATGTCGGCCGCCAGCGTGTAAGTCATGTCGATGCAGCGTTCAGATCCGGTATCGACCAGCAGACGGTCATCATCGGAAAGAGCATTCCAGCGCACACGCTCTTCCTCGGGTTGGCCTTCGAACAACCGGACGTGCGGGGCGACGATAAGGTTGAAGTGCCCATCGGCCATTACGCGGTCAATGATTTCACGGCCGAATTGCTGCCAAGACCCGCGGCGTGGGTGGAAATGCGGATTGTAGAGTACGGTCGGCCGACCGTTCGTGAACAACGGCTTGCGTTCCAGCAGGCCCATGCGGTTGAGTCCTGACAGCTTCACCTGCCCGACAACGGCAATCCGTTCGGGCGGGAGCAGGCCGAGCGCCAGCGTGGTGTCGCGATCGGCCTCGCCCGCCAGAAGAGCCTTATCGAACAGGGCGAAGCGTGTATCTACGCCAGTCCCGCTGGCGCGTCGGGGGCCACCCACACCGTGCGGAATATGCGCCATGGGGGGGCAGTGGCCGGGCAGTCGCTTTAGCAAGGTTGACGTACGTTCCAGCGTGACGATCAGGTCGGCGCTGCGTATCCGCCGGTTCCACCAGACCAGCCGCGGCAGTTTTAAGCTACTTTGCCGCCAGTGGGCCAAAGCCTCCAGCGGTGCAGGCAGTGCCATGACAGTGATCGGTACGGCGTCTGCGCCAAGCCGAGCAAGCAGTCCGCGCAACGCTTCGGCATCATCTGCATCAAGGACAAAGGCTTCGACGGTAACATCTGCGCGCCGCGACAGAACCGCAAGAACGGGCGCCCCGTGCAGGAACTGGTGCTGCCCTCCAATGAAGGAGAACGCGATGTGCGGGGCTTTCGCCACGATCCTAGCGCCTTACGCCGGCCAATGGTTGATCAGCGCCTTCACCAGCGCGTCGCGCTGCAAGGCATCGGGCGTTACCGCGTTGTTCAGCGCCGGTGTTTTCGGCCAGCCCTCGTCCGGGAAGTGCTGTCCCTGCCATTCGCGGGTGCCGTCATAGCGCGGAATGACGTGAAAGTGCACATGCGGATCAACCATCATGAGCATCAGGTAGTTGATCTTCTCGAAAGCGACGAAGCAGGTGAGGGCGTCTTCAATCGCGGCCGTAGCCAGCTTAAGCTCGGCAAAGGCCTCGGTTGGCAGGTCACCAAATGCTGTGGCGTTGGACTTCGCCGCTAGAACAAGGCTCCCTAGTGTCACCTGTCCGGGGCGAAGCAGTACCGCCCAGTGGTCAAATTCCTTCACCAAGGTTGCCGGCCAGCCGAATTTTTCGAATGTCGCGTTCATGTCAGCCCCTTGCCAGCCACGACGTAACGGCGTTGCCGCGGGCTTTGTATGCCATCGCCTGCACCAGCCGCACAGCATGCACGGCGCAGGATATCACCGTCCACCATGCCACGGCGATCAGGCCCAGATCAGGCCTTGAAAACAGCATCGAGACGAACAGGATGACCATATTCGGGTTGCGCCGCGCCGTGATCAGCCGAAACTGGCTGTCAAAGCGTTGCCAGACGTGAATATGGATTCCGTCATAGAACTTGATGAAAGCGCCCTCGATCAGGCGTTGCACGACATAGCCGCCAAGGATCGCGATCATGACGAGCGCAAAGGTGCGGTCGTCATAGGCCAGACCCCAGTGGGAGAGCCCAACGGCCCAGAACCACCACCAGAACGGGGGGTGGACAAGGTCCATACCGTGATCAAGGACATCGCCCAGCCGTGACGAGGTGATGGTGCAGCGCGCCAGCTTTCCGTCGACGGTGTCCAGCACCATGAACCCCAGGCCCATCGCCATGCCCAGCCAGTAGCGGCCTTCGGCAAAGGCAAACGTGGCGGCAACGCACAGAATCGCGCCAACCACAGTCACCATGTTGGGCGTTATGCCAAGCCGCGCGCAGATGCGGGTCAGCACCAGCGCCCATTGCGGCCACAAATATTTGGTAAGAAGGTCCGTTACGCCCTTGTAGGCGCCGAAATAGCTGGCCCGTTCAAGCGCGCGCACGGTATCCGGGCGCAATGGCATGAGGAACGGTGTTTCACGTTTGCGCAGAGTTTTGTTTTCCACGGTGGGACCGTCTTCGAACGCCGTGGTGTCAAGGCTGGCGCCTGTCACGCCCCTGCCGTTTTGCATCGCCGCGCGCACGGCGGCTGCTTCGTTGGAATTGCGGGCATGGGCGATTGCGGGAACGCCGCCCAGAGTCAGCATGGCGCCGGGAGTGGCGGCGAGCTGGCGCAGCCATGCCGGATCGAAGGCGAAGGCGGTGTTGACCAGAATGACTGGGCCGTTTTCACGCCCTGCGGAGGCATCAAAACCTGCTGCGCGGGCAATCCGGCGAACCCGTTCGGGCATCGTCATACCCCAGAGACGCGTGGGGTTCTCGCCAACGGTTTCGACAGCAACGGGCTTATTGGTTTCGGCCATGGGCTGGCCGTAATCGACCGGCGGCATGCTGGCAATGTCAGGTGCGATCCATGTCTTGTTAATGTCAGTTTGCAATAATATAGTAACACACAGATTGCGCTCGCTTGAAATTCCACGATTTCGCGGTCGCTCATGGATATAATGGATCACTGTGCACGGTACTATTTATGAGTTTGCGAAGCTTCCGGGGCTTGACCGGCGGGGCACCAATGTCTTGCCGGCCTTGTTGACGCGTCCCCGCAAGATTCGCGCGGTTCCGCTTGTCGGCATCATTCGTAATCCTCGCAGCCATCGCAACAAGGGGCAAGCCGCCGAATTGGCGAATTGCTCGAATATTCTCACCGAAACACCCGCCACGCGCGCAGCGCTGGTGGATGCGCTGGCCGATTTCCAACGGCGCGGGGTTGATTACCTTGCCGTCGATGGCGGCGATGGCACTGTGCGAGACGTGCTGACCTGCGGCGCGGCAATTTTCGGGGACAACTGGCCCGATATGATTGTCCTGCCCAAGGGCAAGACCAATGCGCTGGCCGTGGATATTGGTGTGCCAAGCGGTTGGACATTGCCCGAAGCCCTGGAGGCCGCATCGTGCGGCCGCGAGGTAACGCGCCATCCGATCCGTCTGATTCCTGCCAATGGCGAAGGCTGTGTGCAGGGCTTTGTTTTGGGCGGAGGGGTATTCACCCTTGCCACCCAGGCCGGCCAGGATGCGCACCGCTGGGGTGCATTCAACAGCTTGGCAGTGGGATTGACGGTTCTGTGGAGCATTGTGCTCTGTGCCTTTGGGGCCAGCAGTAATCGGTGGCGCAGGCTTACACAGATGCGTTTGCGGGATCCGCGCGGCGGGCAGGAACTACCACATTCACGCCATGGGCAGCGCGGCGCTCGGTTCCTGTTTTTCGCCTCGAGCTTTGAGCACTTCCCACTTGGCATCCGTCCTTTTGGACCCGCTGCCGGCGCGGGAATGAAGTTGCTGGTGTTGGACGCGCCCTTGCGCGGACTGCTTGCGCTTATGCCGCTGTACTTGGCTGGCAGCACTGCGCGCTTCTTTGAACGTTGGGGGGCGCATCGCTTTGTCGCCGACGATCTTGACGTGGAACTGGGCGGAAGCTTCGTCTTCGATGGTGAAGAATTCCCCCAAGGCCGCTATCGCCTGCAGAACGGTCCACTTCTCAACTTCGTCGTTCCATGACTGACGCGCTGGGGGCGCGTGTCGCCGCCGCGCTTGCCGCACCGGTGGGCGGCGAGGTGCGTGCCTTTGCGGCGCGGCTGGCCGAAGCGGGCGATGCATTGGCAGTGCTGTTCTATGGCTCAAACCTTAGGACCGGCTCGCTTGAGGGTGTGCTCGACTTTTACGTGCTTCTGCCAGGCCCGGTTGAAAAGGGCATTTGGCCGCGTGTCAGCTATCATGAATGGGAATGCGGCGGTGTCGTGCTGCGCGCCAAGGCGGCGACGATGACGCTTGCGACCTTCCGGGCAGCAGCAGCAGGTAAGACGCTGGATACGACGATCTGGGCCCGCTTTGTTCAGCCCTCGGCCCTTGCCTGGCGCCGGGATGAGGCTGCGGCCGTACAGGCCCGCGATGCGGTGGCGAGCGCTGCGATCACGGCCGCGCGGCTGGCTGTGGCGCTGGGGCCTGAATCGGGGCCGGCTGAGGATTATTGGCGATGCCTGTTCCGCGCGACCTATGCGGCTGAGTTCCGTGTCGAGAAGGCTGGGCGTGAAGAATCCATTCTTGCCGCCAATCGCGAACATTTTTCCGGACTGCTGCCGGTGGCGCTACAGGCAGGCGGTGTCGATTATGCCGAGCAGGGCGGCGTGCTGCGCCCCGCCATGCCCGCCTCGGAACGCATGCGTATCCAGCGCTGGTGGAAAAAGCGCCGCCGTCTGGGAAAACCCTATAATTTCATTCGGCTGGTTCGCGCATCGACGACTTTCGATGGCGCAGCACGCTATGCCGCGTGGAAGATTGAGCGGCATACGGGAGTTCCGGTGGAGCTAACGCCGTGGCGTGAACGCCACCCTGTGCTTGCAGCGCCGGGGGTAATGTGGCGCGTGTGGCGGGCAAAGCGAGGGATGAAGTGACACTTGCAGCGCTTGTCCTTGCCGGGTCACGGCCCGGCAGCGTTGATCCGGTAGCGGCAGCCGAAGGCGTTGCCCATAAGGCTTTGGTTGTCGTTGGCGGCAAACCGCTGCTTACCCGCGTGGTAGAGGCATTGCGGGAGGCAGGCATCGTCCGCATTGCGGTAGCTGCGAATGATCCGGAAGTGATGGCGCTGGCCGCGGCGCTTGGTGCGGAACTGGTTCCTCCACAAGCGGGGCCCAGCGCCAGTGTTGGCACGGCATTCGTGCACATGGGCGCGCCGCTGCTGGTGACCACCGCCGATCATGCGCTGCTGCGCCCGGAATGGGTCCGTGACTTTGTGGGCGATGTGCCGGAAGGGACAGATGCTGCGGTGCTGCTGGCCTCGCGCTCCGCCGTTGAACAGGCGCTCCCCGGCAGCCGGCGAACCTGGCTGCGGCTGGCGGATGGAGACTGGTCTGGCTGTAATCTGTTCCTGATGTCCACGCCCAAGGCGATGGCTGCGATTGAGGCTTGGCGTGCGGTGGAGGCAGATCGCAAGCGGCCGTGGAAGATCGCTGCGCGATTCGGGCTGCGGCCCTTATGGCTTTACATCACCGGCAGGCTGACGTCCGACGGGGCAATTTCGCTGCTGGGGCGCCGCGTCGGGATAAACGCGCACGCTATAGCCGCGCGCGACGGGCTGGCGGCTGTGGACGTCGACAAGCCTTCAGACCTTGCCGACGTCCGCCGTATTACAGCCCAGGATCAGGGGTAGCGTAGCTGAATTCGTGTCGTAAGCCCCGGCTTGGACACGTTCAGGCGCACTGAGCGGAATGCCGGAAGGCCAGCGAGCGTGGAGGGGTTATTGGAAAACCCAAAGGCTTCTGTGGGTATGCCCAAGCCGTTGCGGTTGAGTTTTCGGCTGCCATCCTCGTCATGGTACACCGCAATGGCATAGACCGCGGGGCGCGGTACAAAGATGCAGGCATGGGTCGTCCCGGCCGTCGCATCGAAACGCAGGACATCAAGAGAGCCCTTCTTCGCGAGGAATTTGCGCGAATCATCAGCGTATAGCGTGACGGTGATCAGGCCATTACCATTGCGTACGCCTTCAACGTTCACATTCAGCCACGTGTTGCTGGGGTCGCCAAGGCAGCCAGCAGGCGGGGTGCTTTCTGCCATGGCTTGTGGAGCGGCGATTGCGCCGGCGACAGCGGCTAGGGCAATCACCGCCGCGCGGATACGTCTCGGCTGGTTCATGATTTTATTCCTGAGGGATTTTGAGGGTTTGGTCCAGAGGCGTCGGTGCATGGAGGCTGTCTGTTCTTCTCTCATATCGGGCTGCAATTGCGATTGATGGCGTGAATAGGCGCTGAATTTGACCGAAATGCGCCCTCTTGACGTAGCGTGCAATCTACCAGAATCGCGTCGGTTCCCGGCATGCCGTGTGGAAAACGCTGCATAACGGCTTGCCGCCCCCCAGATGTGGTGGTTAACCGCTGTTCAAAGGAGCCAGAAATACCGATGTCTGTGCCGCTCATCTCACCTTCTATTCTTTCTGCAGACTTTGCCCGGTTGGGCGAAGAAGTTCGGGCGATCGACGCCGCAGGGGCCGACTGGATTCACGTTGATGTGATGGATGGACACTTCGTGCCCAACATCACCATTGGCCCGGGCGTGGTAAAGGCCTTGCGCCCGCACACGACCAAGCTGTTCGACGTGCACCTGATGGTCGCTCCGGTCGATCCCTATATCCAGGCCTTTGCCGAGGCGGGGGCCGATATCATCACCGTCCATCCAGAGGCTGGGCCGCACATTCATCGTACGGTGCAGGCGATCAAAGGCTTTGGCAAACAGGCGGGCATATCGCTGAACCCGGCTACTCCGGCGAAGACGCTGGACTATCTGATAGACGATATTGATCTGGTGCTGGTGATGAGCGTGAACCCCGGCTTTGGCGGACAGAGCTTCATCTCAAGCCAGCTTCGCAAGATTGAGGCCGTGCGCAAGATGATCGACAAGTCGGGCCGTGATATCCGGCTCGAGGTGGATGGCGGCGTTGATGTCGATACGGCCAAGCTGTGCGTGACGGCAGGCGCCGATGTTCTTGTGGCCGGCACGGCCACCTTCCGGGGAGGCCCGGATAAATACGCAGCGAACATTGCCGCTCTGAAGGGAGCGGGATAGCCATGGCCAATGCCGTCACCCGCGATGCCGCCGCCCCCAGCGGCAGCGGCAACGCAGGGACGGCGGTCGCAATCCCCCTGGCTACACTGGGCGAACAGGGCGTGTTGAACGAAGTCGCGGCAGGGCCGCAGGCCCTTTCCCCGCGGGCGACCGGCCAGCCCGATGAACTGGTTGAGCCGTGCCGCGCGCTTGCCCTTGCTGATTTTACGGCGCCCTCTGTCGGGCCGGGCGAGCGCCTGATTCGTTTCGCCTATGGAATGGGTGTGCCGGCATCGCTGCTGACGTCGCCGCTGGGCAAGTCGCAGCGCACACGCATTCTCGCCACGGTTGCCAACCCATTGCCGGGCAGCAAAGTTGGTGGGACGGCGCTGCGAGCCGGCCATTTTCTGGTCAATGGCGCGAAGACGACCATAGCTCAGGTTGATTTCGGACCAACCGCGCGGCTCACGCCCCCGTTGGAGCGGGTAGTTCACGGTTTCACATGGTTGCCGGAACTTGAGGCGGCAGGCCCGCGTGAACAGGGGGCGCCGGTAGCAGAGCGAATTCTCGCGCATTGGCTTGATGCTAATGGCAAGCCTCCGTCACGGCCCACCAAAGGGTCGGCATGGAGCGTCGATAACGTCGGCCAGCGCCTTTTGGGCTGGTTGGTTCATGCGCCGCTGATTCTTTCGGGCAATGACCGTGCGCTGCGCAGCCGTGCGCTGACGATGATCAGTGTCACGGCGCGATGGCTGGATCGCAACGTCACGCGCGCCGACAATCAGCTGGGCCAGATTGCCGGCTGGTGCGGCATTGTCGCGGCAGGCCTGCTTTTGCCTGAAGGTCGCCCCCGCCGCCTGTTTGGCGAAACTGGGTTAATTCGGGCGCTGGGCGATCTTGTCGGAAGTGATGGCGGCGTTCTTTCGCGCAGCCCGGTCGACCAGATCGAGGCAATCGTTCTGCTGGTGCGCCTGCGGGCCTGCTACCGCGCCGTCCGCCTTGATCCACCAGAAGCACTGGAGACGATGATCGCGCTGCTGGTGCCGCCGCTGCTGGCGCTGACGCACGGTGACGGCTCGCTGGGCAGCTGGCAGGGTGCGTGGGCAATTGACGGTGAAGATATCTCCCGTCTGGTCGCGGCGACCGGCGTGCGGGCACGGCCTTTGCGTGATGTGCGGCAATGGGGCTATCAGCGGGTCACGACGCAAAAGAGCGTGCTTTTGTTTGACGCTGCTCCGCCGCCACTTGCGCGCAACGCCCGTTACGGATGCGCCTCTACGCTTGCCTTCGAACTGAGCCATGCAGGGCATCGGATCATCGTTAACTGCGGTGGTTCAGCGTCTGCAGGCGGGTTGCTGCCGATCCGGCTTGAGCAGGGGCTGCGCGCAAGCGCGGCGCATTCTACGCTGGTGCTTGATGACGTTAATTCCACGGCAGTGCTGATCAACGGGGGCATCGGAGCGGGCGTGTCCGAAGTGGAAATCGACCGCCGCATTATGGACGGCGAACGCAATGCCGGGGCAACCCGGCTGGAAGGGAGCCACAACGGCTATGTGCAGCGGTATGGGCTGAACCACCGCCGCATTCTTATCCTGCGCGACGATGGCGCGGAACTGCGCGGCGAAGATTTGCTGGTACCATCGGGCCGCAGGGGCAAGCGGGGCAAGGTTAACTATGCGATTCGTTTTCATCTCGGCCCCGGAATAGAGGCTGGATTGACGGACGATGGCACGGGCGCGGGTATCGCGCTGCCCGATGGCAGCTATTGGCAATTCCGCTCCAGCGCTGGCGAATTGACACTGGAAGAGAGCCTTTGGGTCGATGGGCAGGGAAGGCCGGTTGCGATCCTGCAACTCGTGTTGCAAGGGCTGGTTTCACGCGGCGGCGGCAATTTCGCCTGGCTGCTGAAAAGAATGGGATAGATTTTAAATGACCGATGTGACGATCCGTCGGGCACTGCTCTCGGTGTCCGACAAGGCTGGCCTTGTCGAGTTGGGCCGGGAACTGGCGGGCCGCGGAGTCGAGCTGGTTTCCACGGGCGGCACGGCCAAGGCGCTGCGCGATGCCGGGCTTGCCGTGCGCGACGTATCGGATCTTACCGGTTTCCCCGAGATGATGGATGGCCGTGTGAAGACGCTGCACCCGATGGTCCATGGCGGCCTGCTCGCAGTGCGTGACAATCCGGAACATGCCGCTGCCATGGCGGAACACGCAATCGGCGCGATCGATCTGGTCGTGGTGAACCTCTATCCGTTCGAAGCGACCGTTGCCAAGGGTGCGGACCGCGACGAGATCATCGAGAACATCGACATTGGCGGGCCATCGATGGTCCGTTCGGCGGCAAAAAATCACGCCTATGTGACTATCGTCACGGATCCCGCCGACTATGCGGGACTGCTGGCAGAACTGGCTGAAACAGACGGTGCCACGCGGATCACCTTCCGCAAGCTCATGGCCGCGCGGGCCTTCGCTGCGACAGCCGCCTATGATTCGATGATCAGCCAGTGGTTCGCCGTAGCCGATCAGCAAGAGGCATTTCCTGAAATGCTCGCAGTCTGCGGTCGTCGTGCGGCGGAACTGCGCTATGGTGAGAACCCGCACCAGCGCGCGGCGCTTTACCTGCCGGTAGGGCCCTTCAGCCCGGGCATCGCGCAGGCGGAGCAGGTGCAGGGCAAGGAATTGTCCTACAACAACTACAACGACGCTGACGCGGCGCTGGAACTGGCCGCCGAATTCAAGGGGCAGGAACCGGCGGTCGTTATCGTCAAGCATGCGAACCCGTGCGGCGTGGCGCAGGGCGCCAGCCTGCTGGATGCCTGGCAGGGCGCGCTCCAGTGTGACGACGTTTCGGCTTTCGGCGGGATTGTTGCAGTGAACGTTCCGCTGGACGGCCCCACGGCAGAAGCGATCTGCCAGATCTTTACCGAAGTCGTGGTGGCGCCAGCTGCCGATGAGGCAGCCCGCGCTGCTTTTGCGAAAAAGAAAAATCTGCGTCTGCTGCTGACCGGCGACTTGCCCGATCCGCGCCGCGGCGGGCTCACGGTCAAGCCGATAACGGGCGGCCTGTTGGCGCAGTCGCGCGACAATGGCGCGATCACGCTGGATGACCTGAAGATCGTGACCAAGCGCGCACCGACCGAGCAGGAGTTGAAAGACTGCCTGTTCGCTTGGACGATCGCTCGCCATGTGAAATCCAATGCCATCGTCTATGCCAAGGATGGCGTCACCGCCGGTATTGGTGCCGGGCAGATGAATCGCCGCGATTCATCGCGCATTGCTGCGATGAAGGCTGCGGAGGCGGCTGAGAAGTTCGGCTGGGTGCAATCGCGCACCGTTGGCAGCGCTGTGGCCTCCGATGCATTCTTCCCATTCGCCGACGGTTTGCTGGCGGCGGCAGAGGCTGGCGCTACTGCCATCATTCAGCCGGGCGGCTCGATTCGTGACGAGGAAGTCATCGCGGCGGCCGATGAAAAAGGCCTTGCAATGGTCTTCACCGGAATGCGGCACTTCCGCCATTAAGGCGCAATTTCACGATCTGTGACGAAGTTGCGGCGGATGCAATCCGTTCGCCGCAACATTCGCGCGCTTCATCCCGCAACGGTGAAGCTGTACCAGTTGTTCACTGGACCGAAAGCAGGTTTCTGCGAGTTGGCGGCAGCAATTCTAACCGGACCGCATGTCATGGGACTCTTTAAGCCAGATTTTTTTCGCTCTTTCGCCATCGGCTTTGCGCTGGGCGCCGTCGTTGTGTTTGCGACGGTCAGCGGGAATTCGGGCAGCGTCTTTACAGGCGGAGTCGTGCCGGCAGCGATAGCTGCCCCGGCCGAGTGAGCCCCAAGGGCTTATTCCTTCCCCTCGCGGCGCTTGCCGCATCCTGCCAGCAACCCGCCACTGCCTCCGAGCGCGCCGTTGAAGCGCCAGCCGCAGCGCGCCGCTCTGATGAGCCCGCTGGGCTGAAATATGCGATTTTTGCCGGTGGATGTTACTGGGGCGTCGAAGGCGTATTCAGTCACGTTCTGGGTGTGACTGGCGCGGTTTCCGGCTTTCACGGTGGTGGGGCAGGCAATGCTACATACGCCAAGGTAAGCGGTGGAGGCACAGGGCACGCAGAAGCTGTGCGGGTTACCTATGATCCTGCAAAGATCCGTTACGACCAGTTGCTGCGCATATTCTTTTCGGTCGTGATGGATCCTACCCAGCAGAATCGGCAGGGACCGGATGTGGGCATGCAATACCGCTCGGCCCTTGTGCCGCTATCAGCAGAGCAGCGCGCAGTGGCCAGCGCCTATCTTGCGCTACTTCGGACCGCGGGGTTGTGGGATGGGCCGATCGTTACCCGCATGGAGCCGCATCGCCAGTTCTATCCGGCCGGGGCGGATCACCAGGACTTCATGCTGAAAAACCCCCGGCATCCGTACATTTTGGCGTGGGATGCCCAGAAGGTGCGCAATCTGCGGCGGCTATTTCCTGCGCAATACAAGCCCGGCTTCACCCCAGGCTGACAATTGCGCTATAGCGACCATCATGTCTGGTCATCATCATCACAGCGAACATTCAGGCGAAGGCCTTGTTTCGGCGGCGCGGGCTGCGCTTGTCGACGCGGGCGAACAATGGACAGATATGCGCGCCGATGTATTCACAGCGCTGCGCGCGCGCGAAGATCGTCCGGCGTCAGCCTATGATATCGCCGAAAGCGTCTCTACGCTGCGGGGCAAGCGGGTAGCCGCGAACAGTGTGTATCGCATTCTTGACCTGTTCGTGCGAACCAATCTTGCGCGCCGGGTAGAAAGCGCAAACGCCTATGTGGTCAACAGCCACCCCGGGTGCCGGCACGACTGCATTTTTCTGATCTGCGACAGCTGCGGCAAGGTTGTGCATATTGATGACGACAGGCTGACCGGGTCTCTGGTTTCCGCAGCCAAGGAGGCGGGATTCGCCGACGTGCGCCCGGTTGTGGAACTGCGTGGCCAGTGCGCGGAATGTTCTGTTCCCGACGCCTAGCGTCCGGGACATTTGGTGCTGATTCGGCAACGATGTATCAGATTCTAATCGAACTGCGTCAGGCTCAGGGCGTTGCCATCCGGATCGCGGAACCATGCTACCCGCGCACCGCCTCCCGGTGCCGACCAGATGCCGTCCGCATCCTGCCCGAAGCCGTCATATACAGTGAAGGTTACGCCTTTGTCGCGCAATCCGCCCGTGGCGGCGCGGATATCGGCCACCTCCCAACCCAGAACCGTGTGCGGCTGGGCGCTATGGCGGGGAAAATCCGTGAGCCGGGCTGTGGCGCCCCCGCCCAGGTCGAAGGTGATGGCAAAGTCATCCTCGCCGATGATTTTCAGTCCGAGTACCCCAGCGTAAAAGGGTTTTGCCCTGATTCGATCTGCCGTCAGGATGAAGCTGACTGGGCTGGCCGCTTGTGGCAATGATATCCTGTTTCCCCCGTTCACGTTGGCGCAAGCTGCGGGGCGTAGAGGAATTTTCCTGTCAATCGACAGGAAATGGTCAAGCGTGTAAGGGGCTTTTATGACAGCCACCCTGGCAACTCCCCTTCTTGATGCCGTCGACACACCCGAGCACCTGCGAAAGCTGGAGCCTGGGCAGCTTCGCCAGTTGGCGGACGAATTGCGTACGGAAATGATCTCCGTTGTCGGGCACACCGGCGGACACCTTGGCTCGGGCCTTGGCGTTGTTGAGCTGACGGTGGCGCTTCACTATGTCTTCAACACGCCAGACGACAGGCTGGTGTGGGACGTTGGCCATCAGGCCTATCCGCACAAGATCATCACCGGGCGCCGCGACCGTATTCGCACCCTGCGGCAGGGCGGCGGGCTATCAGGCTTCACCAAGCGCAGCGAGAGCGAATACGATCCGTTCGGCGCTGCGCATTCATCCACCTCGATCTCTGCGGCGCTCGGTTTTGCTGTGGCGAACAAGCTGGCGGACAAACCGGGCCGAGGCATTGCCGTGATCGGCGATGGCGCGATGAGCGCGGGCATGGCCTATGAGGCGATGAATAACGCCAAGCAGGCGGGCAACCGGCTGGTCGTGATTCTGAACGACAACGACATGTCGATTGCGCCACCGGTAGGCGGGCTTTCGGCCTATCTGGCGCGTCTGGTTTCTTCACGGCCATTCCTGCGGGTGCGTGGCATCGCACGCAAGATTTCGCGCAAACTGCCCGCACCGCTGCAGCGCGCGGCCAAGAAAACCGACGAGTTTGCCCGCGGCATGGCGATGGGCGGCACTCTGTTTGAGGAACTGGGGTTCTATTACGTCGGCCCGGTCGACGGCCACAACCTTGAACAGCTGATCCCGATCCTGGAGAACATCCGCGATACGGCAGAGGGACCGTGCCTTGTTCATGTCGTGACCCAGAAGGGCAAGGGGTACGCCCCGGCCGAAGAATCGGCGGACAAATATCACGGCGTCCAGAAATTTAACGTCGTTACGGGCGAACAGGTGAAAAGCCCGGCCGGCCCGCCCAGCTATACATCGGTTTTCGCCAAGGCGCTGATGGACGAGGCAGCGAACGACCCAACGGTGTGCGCGATAACGGCGGCCATGCCTTCGGGCACAGGGCTCGACAAGTTCCAGCAGGTCCACCCGGATCGCTATTTTGACGTGGGCATAGCCGAACAGCACGCCGTCACTTTTGCGGCTGGGTTGGCGGCGCAGGGAATGCGGCCGTTCTGCGCGATCTACTCAACGTTCTTGCAACGCGCCTATGACCAAGTGGTGCATGACGTCGCGATCCAGAACCTGCCGGTGCGTTTTGCTATCGATCGGGCGGGGCTGGTCGGTGCGGACGGCGCGACCCATGCGGGCAGTTTTGATATCACCTATCTGGCCAGCCTGCCCAATTTCGTGGTGATGGCCGCTGCTGACGAGGCAGAGCTCGTGCATATGGTGCACACGGCCACGCTGCACGATACCAGCCCCATCGCTTTTCGCTATCCGCGCGGGAACGGCACCGGCGTGCCGCTACCCGAAACGCCGCAGCGACTGGAGATCGGCAAGGGCCGCATAGTTCGGCATGGCAGCAAAGTTGCGCTGCTATCGCTGGGAACGCGGCTGGCAGAGGCGCTGAAGGCAGCGGATCAACTGGACGCGCGCGGCCTTTCAACGACCGTAGCTGACCTGCGTTTTGTCAAACCACTCGACGAGGAACTGATCCGCAAGCTGATGGCGACGCATGATGTCATCGTCACGATTGAGGAAGGCTCCATCGGCGGTCTTGGCGCGCATGTGCTTACCATGGCCAGCGACGAGGGATTGACGGACGCAGGCCTCAAGATTCGTACTTTGCGCCTGCCCGACGTGTTCCAGGATCACGACAATCCCGACAGGCAGTACGATGATGCGCGCCTCAACGCCCCGCAAATTGTCGATTCCGTGCTGAAGGCGCTGCGGTGGAATGATGCCGGCGTTTCGGAAGTGCGCGCCTGATAGGACAGCTCGTACATGCGACTCCTGGCGATTGGTCTTGCTGTTGTCGTAGTGCTTTATGTGGTGGCGTCGGCTGTACTGTTTTTCGGCCAGCGCAGCATCGTGTTCCCCGCGCCCACGCATAGGGTGCCTTGGCCTGCGGGGTTTGCGCAAGTGTCGATCATCACGGCGGATGGCCTGCCTTTGCAGGCGGCCTACCGTCCGGCGCCGGAAGGCCGGTCTTTTTCCACGGAAATGGCGACAATTGGGATGGAGGCGCAGCAGCGACCACCCACCTTGCTGCGGCAAATTATGGCATCCTGCTGCCTGAGTATCGGGGCTATTCTGGCAATCCCGGTAATCCGACCGAAGGCGGTTTATACCGGGATGGACGCGCGGCCATCGAATGGCTGATGGCGCAGGGCATTGCCAGCGATCAGATTATCATGATCGGCAATTCCGTAGGGTCCGGCGTGGCGGTGCAGATGGCCGCTGAAGCGACGCCTGCTGCCTTGATCCTGGTGTCACCGTTCGAAAGTCTTGTCAGGCTGGCTGGTGAGAAGTTCCGGTGGTTTCCAGCCAACTGGCTGGTACGCGACCGTTTCGACAATGTGGGCAAGATAGGACGGGTTCGTGCTCCGGTGCTGATCCTGCACGGAAAGAACGATGCACTAATTCCCGTAGGCCATGCGCAGCGGCTTGCCGCAGCATCGCCTGCTGCGAAGCTTGTCCTGTTTGACGGCATCGGCCACGAATTGGCTTATGATAACCGGGCCCAGGTTGCAGAAGTCAGTTGGCTTAAAGAATTGGGCGAATAGCCGTCCTTACGCCATCCACCGCCAGATCCCGGCCGGAATGGATGCCAGCGGGATATGCGCCCAGGTAAGCACCAGCCAGGCTGCTGCGGCAACCAACCAGGTGCTCAGGCCAACCGCACCAATATAGCGCCAGCGGGGGGCGAAGCTGGTCCGGGATTCCCAGCCGTTCCAAGCCTGCCCCAGCAAGGCCTCCTTCTTGCGGTCTTGCAGATACGAACCAAGCAGCGCGAGTATGGCCATGCTGGTGGCGGTGATCGTCGTGCGGGCATTTGGAGAAACGAGCACATGGGCCAGCGCCCAGATTGCGATACCCCACATCATCGGGTGGCGCGTCAGGGCGAAAACGCCATAAGGCTTCGCGTTGGAAATTGCGCCCGGGTTGGTTGCTGGCAGGGCCGGATTGCCTTTGAACGAACCCACCAACAGGACCAGCGACACAAACGTCAACAGGTTGGCTATGGCCCAAATCGTAGAGGACTGGCCGTTCCACATGAACGCCCCTCCCGGGCCGACATCGCGGAACGCCACCACTATCCATGCGAACACAACGAGTTGGACCAGCGAATACAGCGCGAGAAACACCTTCTCGCCCAGCAGGCCGACCAGAAACGCGCGCAGCGGATGCGACAGCACAAAATGCCCGACGACGAAGGTCACATTGGCAGCAATCAGCGAGGCCAGATGGTGATTCATGGATCCTCCTACCCAGCGTTATTGATTTACCAGTCGGAAGCCTTGGACAAGGCGCTATTGCAATGGTCGCGGTAAACGGCCCCGCAGCCGGGGCTGATGGTTGGTAAGGTCCTGTTCCATCCTATCAATATCCGCGCGCGATCCGGCCCAGAAGGGCTGTCCGGATGGGCCGGAACGCGCGCGGTCAATGTGCTTCGGGCCCGTTAGACCTTCTTGGGAGCAGTGCTCAGGGTGCTTTCGCCATCATAGCCGCCCAGGACTGTTGCGGCATCTGCCGGTGTGGGCGCGTCATCCGCGCCCAGTGTGTCCAGATGCATCAGTCGGCGGATAAGCGGCGAGATTACCAGCACGCCCACACCTGCAGCCACGGCGATCCAGCCGATCTGGTTGTAGACATCCAGTACCGTCTGCTGGCCTGCCCCATCGCCGCTGGCCCTTTCGGACCCCGTCGCTGCCGCGATTAAGCCTGCAGCGAAATTGCCGGTCGCCGATGCGAAGAACCAGGTTCCCATGATGAGAGAGGCCATATGCGCCGGAGCCAGCCGGTTCATCGCCGATAGCCCGACGGGCGACAGGCAGAGTTCGCCGGTCGTGTGCAGCAGGTAGATCAGGAAGATGAAAATGACGGCAGTCTTGGCGCCTTCGCCGCCCAGCGCGGAGCCAATCACCAGCACAAGGAAGCCTGAGCCCAGTTGGATCAGCGCCAGTCCGAATTTGGCCGGTGTGGAGGGCTCCAGCCCTTTACGGCCTAGCCATGTCCACAGGCCGGCGAACAGCGGGGCCAGAAGAACGATATAGATCGCGTTGATTGACTGGAACATGCTGGCGGGGACGTTGCCGCGTTCCACATAGCGATCTGTGTAGAGGTTAAGGCTTGATCCGGCTTGTTCGAACAGCGCCCAGAACAGGATCGACCCGATGATCAGGAACATTGCTGCAAAAATGCGATCTCGTGCGTCGCGCTCCAGCTTGGCAACCGCAGTGAACAACACATAGGTAACCAGGATGAAGCCTGCGGCCCCCAGCAGCCAGCCTATCACGGCCTGATACTGGATCAGGCCCCAGACCACCACAACGGCGGCGATGCCGATTGCATAGAGTAGCCATTCCAGCGGCAGGCCTGCAGTCTTGCGGCGCAAAAGCGCGGGATTTGCGGGCTCACCGCGACCGAGCAGCAACGGCTTGCCCAGCACAAACACGACAAGACCCAGCAGCATGCCGATACCTGCCGCGCCGAAGCCATAGCTCCAGCCGTAGGTTTCGCCGAGATAGCCGCAGAGTAGCGCGCCGAGTGCAGCGCCGAGATTAATGCCCATGTAGAAGATGGTATAGGCGCCATCGCGACGCACGTCGGTGATCGGATAGAGTTGGCCGACCATCACCGAGATATTGGCCTTAAGGAAGCCCGAGCCCACGATGATGAAGGAGAGCGCCAGCCAGAACATGTTGAGCGCAGCCGAATCTTTGCCGCCTGAACCTTCGAATCCCATCAGGAAGTGCCCGAAGGTCAGCAGAACTGCCCCGAACAACACCGCCTTGCGCTGGCCCAGCCAACGATCAGCCAGATAGCCGCCCAGAACCGGGGTGATATAGACCAGTGCCGTATAGGCACCATAGATCACGCCGGATTCTTCGTCCGAGAACAGCCAGTGCTTCGTCAGATAGAAAATTAGCAGCGCTCGCATGCCGTAGTAGGAGAATCTCTCCCACATCTCGGCAAAGAAGAGCATGAACAAGCCTTTGGGATGCCCCAGAAAAGTACCGCGGGCGTCCCCGCTCTCAGCGTATTGGATTGCCATCTGGCGTGAATTTCTCCGAATTGTCGTGACCCGGCCGGTCGCAGTGAGATGGCTGAGTTGCGTAAAAGTACCGTGCAATTTCGCGTTGTGAAGGGCAAATGGTTTCATCTGCGCCTATTTTTTGGCGTTTTCTGGGGACAGGCCGAACTTGCGTGATCCGCTGTATTATGGCAGTAAATCAGCGATGACCCAAGACAGTCGGCCCGTCTATCTTCGTTTGCGTGACATAATTGCCGCCGCCATCATTGATGGCGTGTATGCCGAAGGTGCGATGTTGCCCTCGGTACGGGCCTTCGCAGCTGAACAAGGCGCCAATCCGCTTACCGTGGCGAAAGCCTATCAGCAGTTTCAGGTTGACGGTCTGGTCGAGGTTCAGCGCGGGGTTGGCATGTTTGTGGTGCCCGGCGCCGCAGAGAAGTTGCGCAACACTGAACGTGCCAGCTTCCTGGTAAAGGAATGGCCCCAACTGCGCGATCGTATGCGGCGGTTGGGGATTGACCCGGCGGAACTACTAGCTCTGAAGTAGTAACCCGATTTTGTGCCAGAATGGAGCATACCCTTCCGGTTCTCGATTGATTTTGGCCGGCAATCATGCCAGTTTAATGAGGCATAGTGGCGCATTCGGCTCAGAAAAAGTCTTGGGCGAGCCACTGGGTGGGGATTTAGCCATGATCAGGTCCGAACTGCTACAGGCATTGGCAAAGGATAATCCCGATCTGCGCACCAGTGATGTGGAGCGCGCACTCGATACCTTCTTCGATCAGATTGCAGCGCGCCTCGCTGCTGGCGGACGTGTCGAACTCCGCGGTTTTGGCGCATTTTCCACGCGTGAGCGAGATGCCCGCAAGGGGCGCAATCCCCGCACTGGCACAACTGTTGATGTACCGGGTAAGCGAGTCCCTTATTTCAAGCCTGGCAAGGAAATGCGTGCCAGATTGAACGCCGACTAACCAACGCGGGGCCGAGCTAGTTGCCGATTCCCGTTCCTTCTGCCACATGCACCTCCGCCTCGCGCTTGCGGACGTGGCGGAATGGTAGACGCAGCGGACTTAAAATCCGCTTGGGTATCCCAGTGCGGGTTCGAGTCCCGCCGTCCGCACCAGCGTTTTTGGTCCAATGGGCGCCCGATGCGGCGCCCACGATGGCGCACGCCGTTAATTTCTTCATCAACAATGCCGGCAGCGCCGGCCTAACCGGGAGCTTCATGACGCTGCCGCCGTATGGCGTGCGGCGCGTTTTTGCATTTAATTCGACCTAAGAAAAAAGAAAATCATGGGAGGGTAAAATGAAATCAGAATGCAGCACTGGAATACGAAGGATTGAACACGCATGTTCGATCCGGCGCAGGCTTATGTTGACTGCGCTTCTTGGCGCGACCGCGCTGACGGGATCTATAACCCCGGCTCTGGCACAAGACGCCGAACCCAGCGCTGACAATAGAACCATAATCGTTACGGCCCAGCGCCGCGAACAGGCACTGGAAGATGTGCCGATGTCCGTAGCGGTGATTTCGCAGGATACGCTTTCGTCCGCGGGGATCAATTCGATACGCGACCTGGCAAATGTGACGACGGGCTTTCAGGTTGCCAACAGCGGCATCGTCGCCCAGCCAGCGATCCGCGGCATTACCACGACCAATGCCGGATCCTATGAAAACAACGTGGCCCTGTTTGTAGACGGGCTTTACCAGACGACGCCGGCGGTTCTCAATATGGACCTTCCGAACGTAGAGAATATCCAGATACTTAAGGGGCCGCAGGGCACGCTTTACGGGCGAAACGCTACCGGCGGTGCTATTCTGGTCGACACGGTCAATCCCACCGACGTATGGCAAGGCAATGTCGAGGCCACCTTGGGCCGCTTCAGCGATCGGCGCGCTCGTGCCTATGTTGCTGGTCCTGTAGCCAACGGCGTGGGCATCAGCCTTGCAGGTACGATCCGCCACACGGATGGCTACTACAAGCGGGCAAGCAGAAACACGCCGGGCGAATTCACCGGACGTTTCCTGGGGCTCAAGCAGGAATCATTCCGGGCCAAAGGGCAGGTCGACGTGACGGACACGTTCCGCATTACGGCTGGATATAATTATCTGCGATCCAGCGACCCGCGCGGCGTGTTCTTCACCCCCACAGAAAACGTCAACAACAGCTACACGGTCCCTGGCCGCAACACGAGGCCGAGGGGGCTTGGGGAGGCAGCGGGCGATGCCTTCGTGTTCGACCTCAAACAGAATGAGGGTTTCCTCAATCTGGAACTGGACACCAGCATCGGCAAGCTTCGCTCGATCACCGGGTACACCGTAGGCGAGACAGAGACGACCTATGACTCCTTCGGGACGTATGTTCCGGACATCATCCTTGATTCGATCGTGAAGGACAAAACCTGGCAGCAGTCCATCGACTTCAGCGTCAATGCGATTGAGAAGCTCGATCTTGTTGTCGGGGGCAACTACTACAACATCAAGACATCCTATGAACCGGGCCGGGCCAACGTTGCCTATTTCGGACCTGCCTTGGTTACGCCGTTCACCTACCCCAATCCGGCGACGACGTTGGTACCATTTTCCGCGTACCGGAGGGCGTCGGAGCAGGATTTCTCCAGAACCAAGGAGGCATGGGCTCTCTTCGCCGATGCGACATTCCATGCCACTGAAGCGCTCAGTATTACCCTTGGCGCGCGCTACAGCAAGGAGACGCAGGACGTTGCCGCGAATGTCGTCAACTATTGCGCAGATCCGCTTGCTGCGACGTCGCTGGGTTGCACGATAGGGTCGGTTCTTTCCAACCCCGTCACCTGGGCAAATTCGGCGCGCAGTTCAAGCTACAGCAAGTTCACGCCGCGTGCGTCCGTTCGCTACGAAATCGCTCCGCGCACGAGCGTTTACGCCAGCTATTCCCAAGGTTTCCGCGGCGGCGAGTGGAATTCCACGGTTCCCAACTTCAATCCCGCGCTTTGGGTCGATGCCAAGCCGGAAACCGTGAATGCCTATGAAGTGGGCGTGAAATCGGGAGGAGGCCGCCTGCGTTACGAAGTCGCCGCGTTCTATTACGACTATAAGGATATACAGGTCAGCGCGGTCCGGTTCGTTGGTCCGCAGACAGTCGTCACGCTGCAGAACGCGCCGAGTGCAGAGATCTACGGCGCCGAAGGAAACTTCGATTACAGCATAACGGACAACTTCACTGTAAGGGGCGGCGTAACCTGGCTGCACGCGCGCTATGGCGACGGATTTGTCTATCTTGGAAACGGCGTCAATCCGAATTTGGTGGGCTTCAATGTCAACAGCAATCCGCTTAAAACATTCATAAACGTGGCTGCCGCGCAGGATTTAAGTGGCTTGCAGATGGCGCGCGCGCCAGACTTCTCGGGATTCCTCGGCTTCGACTATAATATCCCCAAGGGTGACGGCGGCCTGCGGCTTGCGGCGAATGTGAAATACACCGATAGCTATGTCGTTACCGATCCGGCGATCTGGGGGGGTGAACCCACGGCGGCCTACAACGCCCGCAAGGCGCTCGATCCCAATGCCTTGCCCAACAACAATGCGTTGCTAGCGGGGAGCCCCTTTGCGTCCAGTGCGAACGATCAGCGCGCGCGTCAGGGCAGCTATGCTACGGTGAATGCATCGATAACGTGGACTGATCCCAAGGGGCATAACTATATCCGCCTGTGGGGTAACAACCTGACCAATGCGACCTACCGGCTGCACTACCGGCCGGGCACCGCCACCTATATCCCGGTTGGTGAACCGATCACCTACGGTGTGACCGCTGGCTATAAGTTCTAGAGAGCCCGTTTCTGGAGAGTAGCCGGCGGCGGCAAGCGCAGGGACTATCCCTGCCTTGCCGCCGCCGGTCTGCGTTTGGGCACGCATGTCGCCGTAGGTCACGGTTCATGGCAAATTAGCAGGCGGCCGATAGCGTCCCCTTCATGACCGACACCAAGGATCACGAGAACATCGGTGGCTGTGGGCGGCCTGCATCAGAGAACCAGCGCAGCGCTCAGCGCTTCTCGTTGCTGATACGCACGGCCAAACTGGTTTATCCGGATGCGGAATTCCTGTGCATCGTTCGGGACGTTTCAGCCACAGGCCTCAGACTACGCGTTTTCCATTCGCTTCCCGCCGGGGCGAGGGCCGAACTCGAACTGGCCGACGGCGCACGGTATCCGCTGGAGCGGGTGTGGGAGTGCAATAGCCACGCTGGATTTCGGTTTTCAGCAGAGATTAACGTTCACGGCTTCGTAAACGAGCCTACCCACTGGTCGCGCCGCCCGATCCGCCTACGCCTTCGCTTGCCGGCTGTGTTGACGGCGGACTCAGTCGCACGGGTCGCGTTGCTGTACAATCTCTCGCAGCACGGCGCGCGCGTTGAATGCATCCGGCATCTGGCAGTCGGGCAAAAGGTCAAGCTGGAAGCGGAAGGCCTGCCCACACTGATTGCCAACGTCGCCTGGCGATCCAGCCCCTACTATGGTCTTGTATTTCAGCAGAGTTTCACATTCGAGGCATTGGCCATACTGGCAAATACGATTCAGGCTGATACCGGAACGGCGCAGCTTGCCCGGCGGCTTTATGCAGGCCGGAACAGCAAGGCATCGCCGTTCATGCAATAGCGTTTGCCTGTTGGCTTTGGGCCATCATCGAACACATGGCCAAGGTGTCCGCCACAGCGCGCGCAATGCACCTCGGTGCGTGGCATGCCGACTTCATAATCGACCGACGTACCAATTGCGCCGGGCAGGGGCCTCCAGAAGCTAGGCCAGCCAGTGCCGCTTTCAAATTTGGTATCAGATGAAAACAGGGGGTGACTGTCTGCGGCGCAGACGAATGTCCCGCGTCGTTTCTCGAGCAGCAAGGGCGAACTTCCCGGTCGCTCCGTGCCGTTCTGACGCAGGATTTTATACTGGTCGGCAGTCAGGCGGCGACGCCATTCGGCATCGCTGTAGCTGACGGGGAAAGCCTTTGCCTTCGCGTTGCCGCTTCCACAGGCCGCAACCACTGGCAGCGCCGCCGACGCGCATAGCCAGCCAAGAAAGCGACGGCGCGGGAAGGTGCGTTCCATCATGGCATGATCCTGTGCGCGATCGGTTCGCCCAACATCGTCATCGGGGCCGGGCAATCAACCCCCGCAGTTAACGCGCGGTCTGTTTTCGGCGACCGAACCACCTGCGTTTGCGGGCTCCACCTGCCGGTCCAGACTGCATTACGCGCGCCCGGAACAGCTTGGCACCGCCGCGAACCAGCAGCAGCACGCAGAGCGCCTGCCACGCGATGGCAGCTACATGGGGCCAGAGCGCTGCATCCTGCGCCGCGCGCGCCAGCATCGCGAACGGAGAACTGAACGGGAAGATGATAGCAGCAAGCTCTATCGTGGTGCCGGGTCGTGCCATGGCGAAGCTGGCGATGAAGAAGACGATCAGTTGCAGCATTGTCGCGGGCATGGACAGGGTCTGCACTTCGCGAACCGTGGTTGCCATTGAGCCTATCGCGAGGAACACCGAGCCGATCAACAGGTAGCCCATCGAGAAATAGAGCGCACCCAGCGTCAGGAATAGCGGCCAGCCCACGGCCGGCGCGGCAAGGTCTTCCAGCAGTGGTCCAGCGATCAGGGAGATGCCGGCCCCAGCGAGCGCCCAGACGCCGATGCCCACCAGCGACACCGCCAGCATGGCGAACAGCTTGCCCAGAAATACCGCATCCATCGGGATCGCGGCGGCCAGAATCTCGATGATCTTGTTGCCCTTTTCCTCGACGAGGTTGGACAGCACCATGCCGGCAAGCAGCATGGTCAGCAGGAACAGCATCATTTGCCCTGCCTGCGCGGTTTGCAGACGGTCGCGGCGCTGATCAGCCTTGCTGGTTGCGGTGCTGGACAGTGCAATGGGCGGCCATGTGCGCGGCCCATCACCCAGCGCCTGTGCGGCGACCATGGAAACGGGCCCCTCCCAGGCGGCAATACGGCCTGCCGGGCCAGTCAGCATCGGTGCTGCAAGGGTGCCGGTGGCGATAGCTGCAAGGTTCGTCTCCTTGCCTGTCAGCGCGGCCTGCGGATCGAAGCTTTCCCCCGGCTGCAAACGCTTCAGAACGACAAATGGGGGTATGGCGTTACCGGACCGCGGTACCAAAGTCTCGCGTGCCTGCAGCATGGCGTCGACGTCGCCCGCTTGCATGGCAATGCCAAGTTCGGGCCGGCCTGTGCTTTGCTGTACCTTTGCCCCGATGCCGCCTGCCATGGCCCCCACCAATACCGGGAATAGCGGGCCAAGCAGGAAGAAGATGAAGCTGCGCGACAGCAGGATTGCCGTGAAATCGCGCCGGGCGATTACCCGCGCGGCGCTGAAGGTGGAAAGGCGTCCGGTCATTGGCCTGCCTCTTTCTCGTCGGCCAGAGCCTTGGCCGCGGCTTCGCCCGCTATGGCGACGAAGGCGTCGTGCAGTCCTGCACGTTCGATGGAGAGCGAAACGATGCCAGCCTCTGCTTCAATCAGGGCGCGTAGCAAGGGTTCCGCGCCGCTGTCCGGCAAGGAAAAGTGCCAGAATGCACCTTCATTCCGGGCATCCGCGGGCAGCGCTGAGCGCCACGCGCCGTCGGTTGCGCGTGTTTCAAGCCGAACCTGCGGTGGGATGCGATCACGGGCGACGCTAACCGGACCGGCAAACGGCACCTTGCCACCGGCAATGATCGCCACTTCGTCGCACATCCGTTCCGCGTGCGCGATGACATGGGTTGAGAAGATGACAGTTGTCCCCTTGGCAGCAAGGCCGCGGATCATCTGTTCCAGCTTTCCCTGGTTCAGCGCATCAAGGCCCGAGAATGGTTCATCAAGGACAATCAGGCGGGGATCGTGCACCAGCGCGCCCAGTAATTGCACTTGCTGGGCCATGCCCTTGGACAGCTGACGAATCTGGCGGTCTGCTGCATAGCCAAGGCCGTGTTCCTCCAGCAGGGCGCGTCCCCGCCTGCGTCCTTCGGCCATGGGAAGGCCGCGTAACGCGCCGACGAAGGCAATCGCTTCATAGGCTTTCATCGCCGGATAGAGCCCGCGCTCCTCGGGCAGATACCCGATGGCGTGGGCAATATCATGCGGCCGCTCATGCCCCAGCACGCGGCGATGGCCTTCGTCCGGATCGATGATGCCCAGCAGCATACGCAGGGTCGTGGTCTTGCCAGCACCGTTCGGACCGAGGATGCCGTAGATGGCACCTTCCGGCACCGACAGATCGACGCCGCCAACCGCCGTGAAGCCATCAAAACGCTTGATCAGGCCGCGCGCCTTGATAGCGAGCGGCCTGCCATCGCGAGCCGATGCGTTGCTGCTCGCCTGCCATTGGCCTAAGTCCATTTTCATCGTCATTGCATTAACCTTGCCCAGTGAACAGGAGCAGCAGCAAGCGTGGTTAACGCACCACATACTATTGGGCCCGCCAATGGGGCAGCAGATGGGTTGCGGGCCGCGCTGGAGAACGAGGCCAGGCGCCTTGGCTTCGGGGGCTTTGGCATCGCGCCCGCAGCGGAAAATCCCCAGGCGGCACAGCAGCTGGAACGCTGGCTGGAAGCGGGGATGCACGGCCAAATGGCCTGGATGGCGGAACGCCTGCACCACCGCCGTAGCCCGCAGGACCTCTGGCCAGAAGCGCGCAGCGTGATTGCGCTGGGCATGAGCTATGCCCCGGCGGCAAACCCGCTGGCGTTGGGGGATAAGCGGTCGCACGCACGAATATCCACCTATGCGCAGGGCGCGGATTATCACGATGTGGTGAAAAAGGCGCTGAAGGCGCTGGCACGCTGGCTGGTGGCGGAAACTGCGCGGCGAGGGCTGGGTGAGATTGGCGTGAAGGTCTTCGTCGATACGGCGCCCGTCATGGAAAAGCCGCTGGCCGCTGCCGCCGGGATCGGCTGGCAGGGCAAGCACACGAATGTCGTCAGCCGCAGTCACGGTTCGTGGCTGTTCCTGGGGGCGATCTATACGACATTGGACCTGCCGCTGGACGAGCCGCATGACGACCGCTGCGGAAGCTGCACGGCCTGCCAGACGGCCTGCCCTACCAATGCCTTTCCTGCGCCCTATCGCCTCGATGCGCGGCGCTGCATCAGCTACCTGACCATCGAATACAAAGGCCCGATACCGGAGGAATTTCGCCGTCCGATGGGGAATCGCATTTATGGCTGCGATGATTGCCTAGCAGTGTGCCCATGGAACAGCTTCGCCAGCGAAGCGCAGGCGAACAGGGCATTCCTGCCTCGGGCTGAATTGACGGCGCCGAAGCTGGACGAATTGCTTGCGCTGGATGATGCGGGATTCCGGAAACTGTTTTCCGGATCGCCGATCAAGCGGATCGGGAGAGACCGGTTTGTGCGCAATTGCCTGATCGCGGCGGGCAACAGCGGTGATGCGGGGCTGGTACCGCAGATCGAAGTGTTGCGGAAAGACCCGGACCCGGTGGTGGCTGAGGCGGCGGAATGGGCCGCACGGGAACTGGCGGCAAGCTAACCCTCCCCAGGACACGCCTGGAGAGGGTCAAAAACTTACGCTGGGAGCAGGTCCTTCAGCGGCGCGCTGGCATCGGCCAGCAGGTTGAGGTCCGGGCTAACCTTAACCTCGACCAGCTTGCGGCCCTGCACATAGTCCTTGACCATGTTGACGCAGTCCAGCGCGATGACACGGCCGCCTTTCAGGTAAACCACCGAAAAGGCGCGTTCATCCGGGTTGCCGCGCAGCACGGTCTGGTCATAGCCGACCGAAAGACCGGCGGTTTGCAAGCGCAGGTCGTACTGGTTCGACCAGAACCATGGGAAAGCATGATAAGGCTTTGCGTCTCCGCAGATCGCCTTGGCAACGCACGTCGCCTGATCGTTGGCGTTCTGAACGGATTCGACGCGCATTACTGTGCCGTCGGCATAGGCGACGGCAAAGGCCGCGCAGTCACCGATAGCGTAAATGTCGGGGAGCGAGGTGCGGCAGAACTCGTCGATGTCCACACCGTTGCCGCCGGTTGCGCCAGCCAGCATCAGCGGGCCGACAGCGGGTACAATGCCAATGCCGACAATCACGGCATCGGCTGGAATCACGGTGCCATCGACTAATCTTACGCCCGTCACGCGGCCTTCGCCCTCAAGCGCTTCGACTGCGACATTGGTGCGCAGATCAACGCCGTGTGCGCGGTGTTCGGCTTCGTAGAAAGCGGAGAGTTCCGGCCCTGCCACGCGGGCGAGCACACGGGGCAATGCCTCAAGCAGTGTGACGTTGCAGTTCAGCTTGGTGAGCACAGCTGCGGCCTCAAGACCGATATAGCCGCCGCCGATCACCACGATGTTGCGCACGCCGCCGTCAATTTCGCCCATCAGTTGGTCGCAATCTGCGCGGGTACGGACGGCGTGAATGCCGGCAAGATCGGCACCGGGGCATGTCAACCGGCGGGGATCGCCACCGGTTGCCCACACCAGAGTGCCATAGGTGCAACTGTCGCCATTGGAGAGTGAAAGGGTCTTCGCAGCGGGATCGACCGCCAGAACTTCAGTGCTAAGGACGAGTTCCACGCCCTTTTCTTCCCAGAAATGGGGCGGTCGAATGTAAAGCCGGTCGAATGTCTTTTCGCGGGCGAAATATTCCTTGGAAAGCGGTGGCCGCTCATACGGCGGTTCCGGCTCTCGCCCGATCATGGCAACGCTGCCAGTGAATCCATTTTGCCTGAGCGCGATAGCGCATTGCGCTCCGCCGTGCCCTGCCCCCACGATAACGACGTCTTTGTGCATCATGCCCCTGCGATTGGCGAAAATTCTCTCCGCGTCAATGCTGCGCGGTGCCTGGACCCACCTTGATGCTGCTCAAATTACTTGCCCTGATGCGCAAGCAGCCCTCGGGACTGGCTGGCAATGCGGGCCAGCATGGCAGGGGTTGGCGGGGCAGCCGCCTGTGCGCGCGCAACCAGTTTGCGAAATTGATCGATCGCGGGCCAGTTGCTTTCGGCCCAGTCGGCGACCGCCTGACGCGGGTCTGCTTTCCGTTTGGTGACCAGCCGCAGGAAGTCCAGCCGGACCTGCTGAAAGTCCCGCGCCAAGCCTCCTACCAGTAGCCGATCCCACGGATCCGAGGGATTCATGCGCGATGCGGCGGCCCGTGCCCAGTCAATTCCCAACCGTGCGCCGAGATCGCCGAAAGCCTGTGCCAGTTGGCGCGAATCCACGCCGCTGTCGCGTGCCAGCCGAGCGAGGCCGATGGCGCCATCAAGGTCAAACAGATGTGCGACCATCAGCGCCTCTCGCTCTGGTGCGCCGGCTTCAAGCAGCGCGGCCAAAGTTTTGCTCGATTGCGCGCGGGCTTCTCCGGCCAGAAGCTCTGCGGCCGCCTGCGAAAGTTCCTGCACGCCTGGCGCAAGCTCTGCCACGATCTTTGACGGGGGCGTGTTTCCCGCTTCGGCGCGCAGCAAATCGGCTATTTGTGATCGTAACGCTTCGGCAGCGCTGCGGAAAAGAAGGAGCCGGGCTTGCTCGCCCATGGGTGCCGTTTCGATCGCCGCCCAAATTTCTTTCATGCCGAACAGTTGCTCTGCCGCGGCAAAGGCCGTGCCGACCTGTGCAAGCGTGGCGCCTTCCTCTTCCGCAAGTTCGAACGGGTGGATGATGCCGATCCGGTTGACCATGCGATTGGCCAGTCTGGTGGCAATAATCTCTCGCCGCAGCCGATGCCCCGCGATGTCGCGCTTGAATTTACTGCGCATAGGGGCGGGGAACCCCGCGAGCAGTTCATCATCCATGCCGGGATCATCGGGAAGGGTCGATTCCTCGAACGCGTCCTGCAACGTTAGCTTGGTGCTGGAGAGCAATACGGCAAGTTCTGGTCGGGTAAGGCCGTTGCCATCACTGGCGCGGCGCATCAGCGTCTCGTTATCGGCCAACCCTTCGGTCCGGCGATCAAGTTGGCGTGCATCCTCCAATATCTCGATGATGCGAATGTACGAGGCCGTAGCATCGGGGCCGCGGGTGCTGGCAATGGACAGCGCCAGTGCCTGCAGGCGGTTATCCTCCAGCACGATGGCCGCCACGTCATCCGTCATTGCCGCCAGTAATTTCACACGTGCCTTTTCGGAAAGCCGGCCGGCGCGGCGTGCAGAGGCAAGGGCGATCTTGATGTTAACTTCATTGTCGGAACAATCGACTCCGGCCGAATTGTCGATGAAATCGGCGTTGTTACGCCCGCCGTGCAGCGCGAATTCGATGCGTCCGGCCTGCGTGCAGCCCAGATTCGCGCCCTCTCCGATAACCTTGACGCGAATATCTGCGCCATCCACCCGAACAGTATCGTTGGACGGGTCGCCCACAGTGGCGTTGTTTTCGGTCGAGGATTTCACATAGGTGCCGATGCCCCCGAACCACAGCAGGTCGACCGGGCTTTTCAGGATGGCGGTGATCAGGCTGTCGGGGTCCATTGTCGCGGCCGCAACGCCCAGCACGGCGCGCATTTCGGCCGTGAGCGGGATTTCCTTCTGGCTGCGCGGGAAAACGCCGCCGCCGCGGGAGATCAGCTTGCGATTATAATTGTCCCAGCTGGATCGCGGCAGATCGAACAGGCGCTTGCGTTCGAGCCAACTTGTTGTCGGATCGGGGTTGGGATCAATGAAGATGTGCCTGTGATCGAAAGCAGCGACCAGCCGAATTGCCTGACTGAGCAGCATGCCGTTACCAAACACATCGCCTGACATATCGCCGCACCCGGCAACGCGGACGCTGTCGGTCTGCACGTCGATGCCCAGTTCAAGGAAATGGCGCTGCACTGACAGCCACGCACCACGCGCGGTGATGCCCATTTCCTTGTGATCGTAACCCTTGGAGCCGCCACTGGCGAAGGCATCGTCCAGCCAGAAATTAAATTCTTCGGCGATGGCGTTGGCCGTGTCGGAAAAGGATGCCGTACCCTTGTCTGCGGCGACGACAAAGTAGGGATCATCATCGTCGCGGATCGTCACGCCTTTGGGATGGACGACCTTGCCGTTTACGAGATTGTCGGTGATCGACAGCAGGGACCGGATGAACACCTGATAGGAAGCGCGCCCTTCGGCCAGCCAGCCTTCGCGGTCACGGGTGGGGTCCGGCAACAGCTTGGGATAGAAGCCGCCCTTGGCGCCGGTCGGCACGATCACCGCGTTCTTTACGCGCTGGGCCTTCATCAGCCCAAGAACTTCCGTACGGAAATCGTCGCGACGGTCAGACCAGCGCAGTCCGCCGCGGGCCACGGGGCCAGCGCGCAGGTGGATACCTTCGATGCGGCGCGAATAGACGAAGATTTCACGCCACGGCAGCGGCTTGGGCAGGGCCGGAACCAGTGCGGAATCAAGTTTGAACGCCAGGGCTTCATGTCCCGCTGGGGCAAACGCGTTGGTGCGCAGGATCGATTCGATGACCGCGCGATAGGCGCGCAGCAGGCGATCATCGTTGATGGCCGTGACGCGGGAAAGGCCATCGCGGATTGTATCTGCAGCGGCGGCTTCGGCTTTATCGCGATTTGCGCCGCGTGCGGGATCATGCCGCGCAGCGAACAGATCAACCAGCCCACGCGCAACCTGCGGTGCGCCGGACAGGGCATCCACCACCGTGGGAATGCCAAAGTTCATGCCCGCCTGCCGCAAATAGCGATACCAGGCGCGCAGCCAATTCGCTTCATGTGCAGCAAGGGCGGTGCAGGAAATCAGGCGGTTGAAGGCATCGTTCTCGGCCGTGCTGTTCAGGACATCACCAAGCGCCGCTTCGATGATCCCGGCGCGTTCGAGCAGAGTGTCGCAGGCCGTGGTGGCAGGCAGGCCAAGCTCGAAATCGTGGATCGCGCCCAACCGCCCTGCATCCAGCAACGTGGCCGTTTCCCCCAGCACCCGGAAGCCGAAGTTTTCCAGTGCGGGCACTGCGTCTGACAGCGGCAGCGTGCCGGTGCGCTGATAAACCTTCAGGTTCAACTGGTCGGATGCGGCGGGATCGCGGCGGAACAGCCGCACACCGCGCTGCGGACCGGCCTCGCCGTCGGTGTAGAGCAAGCGCAGTCGCAGGATGTCGGCTGCGGCCTCCGCCGCGCCATCGGTGCGATAGGCCATGGGAAAAGCGTCGGCGAAACGCGTGGCCAGCGCGGCAGCGCGACCGGCCTCCTCATGCCGGGTAAGTTCGTTTTCTACCGCTTCCCTCCAGCCGCGCAGTAAGGTTTGCAATTGGCCGTCCAGCGCGGCTTCATCAGGCTTGCTGGCGTGTTCTGGCAGATCGAGCACGAAGCGCAGCACAGCAAGGCTGCTACCTTCTACCTGCAGGCTCCAATCTAGCACTGTCGCGTCGCACCGGGCTGTAAGCAGCGCCTGAATTTGCAACCGGGTGGCTGTCGACATCGAATCGCGCGGGAGCCAGACGAAGGCGAACAGATGCCGGTCAAGCGGTGCCATGACGAGCGCCAGACTGGGGCGTGGTCGATCAACCAGGCTCATCATTCGGGCTGCGACGCGGGCGAGATCGCTATCCTCAAAGCCGATCAGCAAATCATGCGGCAGGGTCGTCATGGCGTGAACCAGCGCCTTGCCGTCGTGCCCGGCGGGATTCAGGTCGAACTCTCTCATCAGCGTTGCAAGCTGCGCGCGCACGCGCGGAACGTGATGAGGTGGAGCAGCAAGCGCCGCGCTGGTCCAGATGCCAGCGTGGATCGAAAGCGCCTCTACGCGGCCATTTTCGATCACCGGCGCGATGAACAGGTCCAGCGGGGTGCGGCGATGAACGGTGCTGATATGGTTGGACTTGACGATTAGGGGCACGCGCATGCCCGTGCTGCGGCCTGCGTTATCGAACCAGGTAAAGGCGCGTTCGTAAGAGATTGGGCCTAGCAGTGCCTTTGCGCTGCGCCGACACAGTCCCAGCAGTCCGCTGTGGCTACCGTCGCGGTGGCGGGTGACGTGGCCAAGCTGCGTCAGCGCACCGTCTTTGAGCCAGTGCAGCAGCGCGGCGCCCTCTGCATCGCAAAGCGTTTCTGCGTCCTTTGCCATTTTGGCTTGCATGGCGGGCCAGTCGGCAACGGCGACGCGAACATCCGCCAACGCGCCCTCCAGCGCCGCGGCAAGGCTGCGCCGTGTGCGGGCGTCGGCGCGCTCCGTTTCAAGATAGATCATCGATTCGCGCTGTTCACCCTCCGCTTCGCCGTCGGGCAGGCCGATCAGCTTCCCTTTGCTGTCACGGCGGACGGCGATGACGGGGTGGGCCAGCCGGTCGATCGCCAACCCTTGCGTGACGACGGCTGCCGAAATTGAATCGACCAGAAATGGCATGTCATCGATGACGGTAGCGACGCGTAGCAGGCGTTCACCAATCGTGCCGGGAACCGATTCGATCGCGACTACCGCCTCTCCGGGGGCGCGCGCTGCGGCCGTATCGAGGATAAAGCGGGCTGCCTCTGAAAGCGCCTCGGCCGTGAAGGCCTCATCTCCTGGAAGGATCGACGCTGCCAGCTGGTCGGCCATCGCCGAGAGCAGCCTGCGGCCACGGGTTGGCGATGCAGTAAAACCCATCGACGCTCTCCCTCCAGCGGTCTGTTACGCGATTGCCGTGTTCAATATCATCGACGCAGCGCCTCCATTGTCAGGCGCAGTGAATGCTGCCGCGCTGCCGGATCCCACACGCCGCCGGCCACAACCAGCTCGTCCGCCTGCGTTCGCTCAACGAAGCGCATTACCGATTCGCGCACTGTTGCAGTGCTGCCGATGGCGCTTGCCTGCCGCATGTGATCCAGCATGGCGATTGCTGGTGGGGGGAGACTCTCGCGGTATCCCGGTACGGGAGGGCGCAGCTTGCCGGGGTTGCCGCTGCGCAAGGCGACAAAGCTTTGGTCCAGAGACGTGGCCAGCAGTGCGGCGTCGTCATCCGTATCCGCTGCGATGACTGTCATGGCCGCCATGGCATGCGGTTTGTCGAGCGTTTCGGACGGTTGGAAATTGCGGCGATAGGCAGCCAGAGCCGCGTCGAGGTGATCGGGTGCGAAGTGTGAGGCAAAGGCAAAGGGTAAGCCAAGGTGGGCGGCAAGCTGGGCCCCGAACAGGCTAGAGCCCAATATCCACATTTCTACATTGGCACCGGTTCCCGGCGTTGCGGCAACAGCCAATGGCGGATGGCCCGCAAAGCGCGTTTGCAGTTCCACGACATCGCGCGGGAAGTCTGCCGCCGCCTGCATCAGGTCTTTTCGAAGAGCCTGTGCCACGCGCCCGTCAGCACCGGGCGCGCGTCCCAGTCCAAGGTCGATGCGGCCGGGGAACAGCGCATCCAGCGTGCCGAACTGCTCGGCAATGACGAAGGGGTTGTGGTTGGGAAGCATGACGCCGCCAGCACCGATGCGGATGGTGGATGTGGCATGGCCAATATGCGCCAGCACCACCGATGTCGCACCTCCGGCAATGCCTTCCATGCCGTGGTGTTCGGCCACCCAGAAGCGTTTGTAGCCTTCTTCTTCGGCGATCTGGGCCAGACGGGCGGCATCTGCCAGCGCTTCGCTGACAGTGCCGCCTTCGCGAACGGGGATGAGGTCAAGGACGGAGAGCGGAATCATGGCTTTACGGCAGGGGTTTCATCAAGCTGCGCGAGATAGCCTGCCGCCTTGTCCGCCGCAGGGGTGCCGGGTGCAATTCTCACGACCGATTGCCAGCTTCGCCGGGCTGAATCGTCCCGTCCGGCAAGTACGGCGATCACGCCAGCCTCAAGGCCGATTTCGGGGTTGGTGGGTGCCCGTCCCAACGCCTGCTCAATCTGCGACTGTGCCTTGGAAAGATCGCCATTTTGACGTGAGAGGGTGGCTGAAAGCAGCCACGCTTCGGCGTTGTCGGGGCTTGTATTGCGGGCTTCATCCAGCGCCATCGCGGCTTCGTCCTTGCGCCCCAAACCAACCAGCGCACGGGATCGATCGACCTGTATGTCGCCGGCCAGCATTTTATTGCCTCCCGCCAGCGCATCGGCGCGTGCCTTGTCGAAATGGGTTAGCGCAGCGTCGTGGCTTCCTTTGGCCAGTGCGGCGTTACCCGCCATTGCAGCAAGCCGGGCACGCGCCTCGTGGTTTGCGGCTGGCGTTGCCTGACTGGCAGCAGCGAAAGCGGGTTCGGCCTCGTCCCAGCGTTGGAGCGCGACCAATGCCGTTCCCCGGCACCGCAGGGCAAGCGGCTTGTCAGCGGACGTTGCGGTCGCCACCCACTCGTCCGCGCGGGTGAGCCCGGCAGCGGGATCCACATATATTGCATCCAGGCATTCGCGGAGCTTTGCAGGCAGATCCGGCGGTGGCGGCGGGGCCACCGTCTGCCGCGGCGTACGTTCCAGTAGTTCGGGCGGGAGGGGCGTGGACGGTGTGCCCATGGGGTTGGGGCCGACCTGAAGCAATACTGCAAGAACCAGCGACATCTAATAGTCTCCCCTCATCCCGATGCGACGAGTGTCGCAAGGGTGCGTAACAACAGCGCAACGTCTTGATCGCGCGACAGCCGGTGATCACCGTCCTTGATCAGTGTCACCTGCACGTCGGTTGAACGCAAGCTTCCCGCAAGGCGTATCGAAATTTCCCATGGCACATCAGGATCCTGTTGGCCGTGGAGCAGCCGAACGGGGCAATCGATGGCTATGGTCCTGTCCAGCAGCAACCGGGTCTGGCCGTCCGCCCAGAATTCTGGGTGGGTAGGTGTGGGCGCCGGGCCGTAGGGATTTTGCTTGAACACGGTTTCGCCAACGGCGAGCACGGCCTTGTCGTCATCGGGCGTGCCCCAGTCGGTGAAATCCGGCGCGGGGGCGATGCCGATCAACCCTGCGACTCGGTCTCCCATGGCCAGCGCGACAAGCAGCATCAGCCAGCCGCCCATCGACGAACCGATCAGGATGACCTGCCCGGGACAACGTGCCCGGATCAGTTCCTGCACTTCCTCGCTCCAGCGGCTGAGCGTGCCATCGGCAAAAATACCGGAACTTTCGCCGCAACCGGAATAGTCCAGTAGCAGGCAGGCGTGACCGTTTGCCTTTGCCCAATCGAGCACAGCCGTCGCTTTTCCGCCCGCCATGTCAGACATGTAGCCGGGCAGAAACACGATGGTTGGACCGTTTGCGGGCCCTGATTCGGGGGCAAGGCGATAGGCGATGCGGCGGCGACCGCTCATGCCATGAAACTGCGTGTCGCTCATGCAGCGTTTCATGCGGTGATTCCGGTTGTGTAACAAGCCCGGTTGAGGCCGGGCTTTCCGCCCGCTAAGGGCGTCAATTATGTCCGAAATGTTCAAGATCAGCCTTCCTGACGGTTCAGTGCGCGAAATGCCTGCTGGTTCCACCCCGGCAGACGTTGCCGCAGCGATTGGTCCCGGCCTCGCCAAGGCGGCGCTTGCTGCGCGCGTCGATGGGGAACTTGTCGACCTGAGTCGCCCCTTTGAAGGCGATTCGGCGCTCGCCCTGGTTACGGCGCGCGACGAAGCCGATGCATTGGAGCTTGCCCGGCACGATTATGCCCACGTGCTGGCCGAGGCCGTGCAGGCGCTGTTCCCGGGGACGCAGATAACCTTTGGCCCGTCGACCGACGATGGTTTCTACTATGACTTCGCGCCTAAGGATCGGCCATTCACCGATGAGGACCTGCCGGCGATCGAGGCCAAGATGCGCCAGATCATCGCCGCTGACAAACCGCTGATACGCGAAGTGTGGGAGCGCAACGCGCTGATCGAACGCTGGAACGCACAGGGCGAGACGTTCAAGGCCCAATGGGCCGCCGAACTGCCCGAAGGCGAAGAACTGTCCGTGTATTGGTCGGGCACCCCCGGAAACGAATCGTGGCTCGATATGTGCCGCGGCCCGCACCTGCCCTCAACCGGCAAGCTGGATCCCGCTGCCTTTAAGCTGACGCGCGTGTCGGGCGCCTATTGGCGCGGTGACCAGAAGAACGCGATGCTTTCACGCATCTACGGCACCGGCTGGCTTAACAAGAAGCAGCTTGAAGCCCATCTCCATCGGCTGGAAGAGGCCGCCAAGCGCGATCATCGCAAGCTGGGGCAGGAGATGGACCTTTTCCACCTGCAGCAGGAAGCGCATGGCAGCGTCTTCTGGCATCCCAAGGGCTACATGATCTGGCGCGAGTTAGAGGCCTATATGCGCCGCGCCATCGATGCTGCAGGCTACCGCGAGGTCAAGACCCCGCAGGTGATGGACGCCCGCCAGTGGGAACAGTCCGGCCACTGGGGCAAATACCGTGAGAATATGTTCGTTATCCCTGATGAGGTGCCGAACGTTGACGATGAAGGCCCCGTGATTTCGGGCGAGGCCGACTGGATGGCCCTGAAGCCGATGAACTGCCCGGCACACGTTCTGATTTTCCGCCAGGGCATCAAGAGCTATCGGGACCTGCCGCTGCGCCTTTATGAGAACGGCTGCTGCCACCGCAACGAGCCGCACGGCGCGCTGCACGGTCTGATGCGTGTGCGCCAGTTCACGCAGGACGATGCGCATATCTTCTGCCGCGAGGACCAGATCGTCGATGAGGTGCGCGATTTCTGCGCGCTGGCCGACCGGGTCTATAAGGATTTCGGCTTCACCTATGCCATCAAACTGGCTCTCCGCCCCGAAAATCGCTTCGGGACCGAGGAAATGTGGGATCAGGCCGAGGCGGAATTGCGCGAGGCGGTTGCCGTCGCGGGCCTTGCTACCGAGGAATACGGTTGGGCCGAACTGCCCGGTGAAGGCGCCTTCTATGCGCCCAAGCTGGAATGGCATCTTACAGATGCCATTGGTCGCACCTGGCAGGTCGGGACGATCCAGTCGGACCGCGTCCTTCCCGAGCGTCTTGACGCTGGATATATTGCAGAGGATGGCGACAAGCACCGCCCCGTAATGCTCCATCGCGCCATCTTCGGTTCGTATGAGCGCTTCATTGGCATTTTGATTGAGCATTTCGCGGGCAAGCTGCCGGTTTGGCTCGCCCCGATTCAGGCGGTGGTGGCGACCATCGTTTCCGATGCAGACGATTATGCGCTGGAAGTGGTGGAGAAGTTGAAGGCGGCTGGAATCCGCGTCGAGAGCGACCTGCGTAACGAGAAGATCAACTACAAGGTGCGCGAACACTCGCTGCAGAAGGTCCCGCACCTACTGGTCGTTGGCAAGCGGGAGGCCGATGAGGGCACGGTTGCTATCCGCACCCTGGGCGAAGAACGTCAGAAGTTCGTTTCGCTGGATGAGGCGATTGCGCTGTTGAAGACAGAAGCGACGCCGCCCGACCTGCGTTGAAGGGCCGGGCCGTCACACAGACGCCGACGCGCAGCACGCCATAGAAATCTGGTGTGCTGCGGGTGCCCAATGAAACGCGCGCCAGACGCCGTGGTCGATGCACGAGCGCAGGCGCCTAACGTCCTGTCTTTAGGGTGCGCGAGGCGAGGTTCTTAAAGGTGTTCTGATGGGACGACCGCACATTCAATGTGCCAGCCGCGCTATGCGGGAAAAGGCGATTCCACTGCGTAACGCGTCAGAGCAGCCCAGCGGCAATCAGCGCCAGCGCGCAGCCCCAGACGATCAGTGTGCGGAGCGTTATGTGCTGGGCCTGCCATCGCAGGCCGCGGGCGATAACTCGTGTCATGGATACACAATGCACCCATGACACTTTCGAAAAGGTAAATGGATATCAGGTCAGTTGCGGCATCTGCTGGCTGGCGCAGTGAAAGCTTCCGCCGCCTGCCAGCACCGCATCGGCCAGCACGCCTACTACGTCTCTGTCCGGGAACAGCGCGGCAATCGCGGCTACCCCATCGGCATCGTGCACGGTTCCATAGGTTGGCACGACGACCAGCTTTGTGGTGATGGCAAAGTTCATATAGCTTGCAGGCTCAACGCGCCCGTCCGTCTCTACCCGGCCGGGCGAGGGAATATCGCCTATCCGCACACCAAATGCCTCTGCCCGCGCCCGTGCCTTGGCATAGATTGCGGCGTTGGGATCGTCATGCCCGGTGGCGCGGGGCAGGGCCAACAGGTTGGGCGCGACGAACCGGGCCAGATTGTCGACATGGCCGTCCGTGTGGTCGTTGATCAGGCCGTCCCCCAGCCAGAGTACCCGTGAATAACCAAGGTCGCGGCACAACCGTTCCTCGATCTCCTCACGCGAGAGGGACGGGTTGCGGTTGGGGTTGAGCAGGCATTGTTCGGTCGTGGCGACGATGCCGGTGCCATCCCCATCCAATGCGCCGCCTTCAAGGATCCAGTCCGATGTCGTTACCTCAAGCCCGGCATCGCGGGCAAGCTCCGCACCGATGGTCTGGTCGCCGTCCATCAGATATTTGCCGCCCCAGCCGTTGAAGCCAAAGCGGCGTGCCTGCAGCCGCGCGCCATCGCTGACTACCAGCGGACCGGTATCACGCAGCCACACATCGCCATAGGTCCGGCGTTCCAGCTTTACCGCACTGCTGACCAGTGCGCGCGCGCGCGCCTCGTTGGCTTCGTTGCGCACGATCAGTCGGACTTCTTGCCCACTTTCGGCAACGGTATTGGCAAAAGCTGCCATCTGCTCTTGCGCGCGTTCAAGGAAACCGGGCCACTCCACCGGATCATGCGGGAACCCGATCCACAGCCACTGCTGCGGATGCCATTCAGGGGGAAGGTGAAAGCTCATTTCTTTGCCGCAAGGCTTTCGTCACGGGCGCGGCGGAATTCGTCGCCGGGGAGCCAGTTGGGCCACTCGCTGGTTTCTGCAAGCTCGCGGCCAAGCCGGTAAAAGACACGCAGGTCCGCCTGTGCGCCGGACCAGTCCCAGTTCGGATCGTATTCGTCGTCCGGACCGTGATAACGGTTGGCGGTGTAATCCTTGTTATAGGCATCACCCGCCGCGCGGCCGCCATTCACCAGATCTTCGCCGCCATCGACATAGAACATCGGCACACCCCGTTTGGCGAGGCTGAAATGATCGGAGCGATAGTAGAAGCCCTTTTCCGGCGAGGAATCGGGGGTGGCCGTGCGGCCTTCCGCCGCAAGAACCTTTGTCAGGAATCGGTCGAGTTCCGATTTGCCGCCGCCGATCACGGTCACATCCTTGGCAGGCCCGGCAAGCGACAGCGCATCCATGTTCACGCCTCCTACCGTGCGGGCCAGCGGGTAAACCGGGTTGGCCCCGTAATACTCTGAGCCGAGCAGGCCCGATTCTTCCGCGGTTACAGCCAGGAACACAATGCTGCGGTCCGGCGCCCCTGCCTTGTGATGCGCTTCTGCCAGTGCCGCGAGCGCGGCCGTGCCGGTCGCATTGTCGATGGCGCCGTTGCAGATATCGTCGCCGGATTCATTGGGCTTGCAGCGGCCAAGATGATCCCAGTGGGCCGAATAGAGCACATATTCATCTGGCCGCTTCTTGCCCGGAAGGACGCCGATCACGTTTTTCGAGGCGAAGCGACGAATGTCGTTTTCAAACGAGAGATTTGCCTTCACCCCCAGCGGTACCGCTGTGAACCCGGGCTTGGCGGCGGCGGCAGACAGCGCGGCGAGATCCTGGCCGGCGGAGGCGAGGATTTTTTGCGCTACGCCCTGCTGAATCCAGCCATTGACCAGCGACTGGCTGGCGCCGTCGTCAACGCTTTGTGCGTAGGCCTGCGGGCCGGAATGGCTCGATTCCAGAACATTCCAGCCATAGGCGGCCGGGAAGGTGTCATGGATGATCAGGGCTGCCGCTGCGCCCTGGCGCTTGGCTTCTTCGTATTTGTAGGTCCAGCGACCGTAATAGGTCATCGCGCGGCCGTTGAAAGGGCCCTCCAGCGATTCTGCGGCATAGTCCGGATCGTTGATCAGGATGACGGCGGTTTTCCCGCGCATGTCGATACCGGCATAATCGTTCCAGCCCTTTTCCGGGGCGTTGATGCCATAGCCGACGAAGACAAGCTCGCTATCCTTCAGGTCGACCCGCGGCGTTACGCGATAGGTTGCGCCCACGAAATCGCTGCCATGTCTGAACGACAGCGGCGCAACCCCGCCGGTAACAGTAAGCGGCGAGTAATCGCGTGCCGTAATCTCGACCAGTGGAACATCCTGGAACCAGCTGCCCTTGTTTCCGGGCTGCAGGCCGGCGGCCTTGAACTGTTCAACCAGGTAGGCGGTCGTCTTTTCCTCGCCGGGGGTGCCGGGGGCGCGGCCTTCGAATTCATCGGAGGATAAAACACGCACGGCCTCCTTCATCCGGTCGATGGAAATCTCGGGTACGGAGGGGGCGGCCGATGGATTCGCCGCAACAGCGCCTGCGGAAATCGCCAGCGCCGTAGCGGCAATGATGATGCGGTTCATGTATGTGTCTCGCGACCGGGGGAAGGGTTGTGCGCTAGGTGCCAGACGCGCCCCGTGCAGACAAGGCTGGGATCGCGATTGCGGTTTCCGCGCGCAAGTCGGGCTTGCCCTTCGCCAGCCATGGGGGCAATCGGGCGGGATGCCTTCCGAATGGACAGACGCGATCAATCGCGCTCGCGCCTACGCCCCCTTTCTGGCCAATGCGCTGGATCGGCTGCCGGCTTTGACCGAGTTGCTTGCAGCCGGTGACGGTGAGGCGGCGCTTGCCATGGCGCGGGCTGCGGGAGACGGAATTCAGGACGTGCCAGTCGCCTTGCGCCGCGAAAAGCAGGCATTGGCACTGGCGGTTGCGATCGGTGATCTTGCCGGAGCGTTTCCGCTGCTGCGCGTGACCGGCGAGCTTTCGGACTTTGCCGACCGGGCTCTGGACGTTGCGATTGCCGACGCCATCCGCCGCCGCGTGCCGGATGCCGATCCGGCGGGCTTTACCGCGTTGGCGCTGGGCAAGCATGGCGCCTGCGAACTGAACTACAGTTCCGATATCGATCCGATCCTGATCTATGACCCTGCGGTGCTGCCACGGCGTGACCGGGATGAGCCGGGCGAAGCCGCCCAGCGTGTGGCGCGGACGCTGGTGGAGACGATGTCGACCATGACAGCCGACGGCTATGTCTTCCGCGTCGACCTGCGGTTGCGGCCTGCGTCTGAAGTCAGCCCGCTTGCCATTCCGGTCGAAGCGGCGCTCACGCATTACGAATCCTCGGCACTGGCGTGGGAGCGTGCGGCTTTCATCCGCGCCCGTTCTTCGGCGGGGGATGTGGCGGGGGGAGAGGCGTTTCTTGCTGCGATCCGGCCCTTCGTGTGGCGCAGGAGCCTTGATTTCGGCGCCATTGCGGAGATTGGCCGACTGACCGCTCGCATCCGTTCCAGTAGCAAGGGTCCTGAACGGGTCGGGCCGGGATACGATGTGAAGAAGGGGCGGGGCGGCATCCGCGAGGTCGAATTCTATGCCCAGACACACCAGTTGATCCACGGGGGGCGTAATCCAGCACTGCGGTTGCGCGGTACGCGGGCGACGCTGGATGCGCTGGCGGCCGAGGGGATAATCGGCGCAGACGATGCCGGGGTGCTTGGCGAAAGCTATGATCGGTTGCGCATGGTTGAACACCGGTTGCAGATGGTGGCCGATCAGCAAACCCACCTTCTACCGTTGGACCCGGCGGCGCTCGACAACGTGGCGCGGCTTGATGGCTTGCCCGATGGTGCGGCGCTGATCGAGGAACTTGAGATCATCACAGCAGCTGTCGCCA